>Ga0315288_10003398_pt1 | contig 20353 bp, 24 predicted proteins | sample YL17G11_20_MG_FD_203454 | JGI IMG/M metagenome (GOLD analysis project Ga0315288, IMG submission 203454) | Sediment microbial communities from Yellowstone Lake, YNP, Wyoming, USA - YL17G11_20 | ecosystem: Environmental > Aquatic > Freshwater > Lake > Sediment | place: USA: Wyoming | collected... | reverse complement strand
TTCAACGATTGGTCTTCCCAGAAAAAATAGCTGTTTCTCCTGCCCCAATTTTTGTTAAACTTGGATATTTTATTCTGCATTCCAAAGTCTTTTTACCATTTTTTACCATCTCAAAATATTTCCGTTTAAACCTAAACTCTTTTCCTTCCATCGCCAGGTATCTCCTTTTCTAAAATAATTTCTGAAACACCTTTCTGGTATTTGTCTATCTTTTTATCAATAACATTAAAGCCCGCCCCCTCAAAAAATGCCAAAGAATCACCTTTTGTTTCAGACACGGTTACAACTATCTTAGGGTAGTTACTTTGTCTCGCAAAATCCTCTGCTTGATCTAACAATGTCTTCCCATATCCCTTGCCTTTAAACCCCTCAATTACTACAAGTGTAGAGATTCTAAGGTATGGTTTATTCGGATTTGCTTTAAGAGATAACAAGCCAACAATTTTACCATTTTCGGTTAAAACATGGGCATACTTAAAACCATTACCAGTAAGCCATTCGTTTAATGCTTTCGTTTGATCACCGTAGAGAGGCTGTAAAATTTCGCCAGCTATTTTTTGTAGATCCTCTTTGTCGCCATTATTAACTTTTCTAATAAACATTTTTCCCCTCCTCTTTAATTTCAATTGTTTGCTGGCTTTCTTTTTCAGAATCAAGCAATCTTTCGCCTTTTTGCTCAAATGATTTCATGGTTTTTTCATCCTTAAATTATAAATTGATGTTGTAAATTACGTCGACCTCTAATAATAAATTACCAATAATATCGAAAAATGTCAATTTTTGTAATCGCCCTACTTATTTCCCTCTAACTTAACCTTGATCACTGGCTTATTTTTTCTTCTTACCAAAAAATTCTTCTTCCTTTAGTCCAGATTGAAGTAAAATCGATTGAAAGGTTCCATAAGGAATTTCTTTATAACTTGTTCTAATAGTGACATTGCGCATGGGATTACCCATTTTACAAAATCGAGCGTGCGACCCTTTTTGACGAACAAAAAAGAAGCCCTTATTTTTAAGGGCCCTCAAAACCAAACTTAACAATACTGGTTTAGGCATAATTTAAAGCGAGCGGCACCAAATCTAAGCGTTCCACTTTGTTAATTTTAGAAATAGGAGTATCTTCAAAATGTAGCTCTAAAGCTTCCTGTAAACTTTCCACGGCTTCTTTTTTGGTTTTTCCAAAACTAGAAATAGCGGTATTGATATTCCAGGCGACATAGTACCTGCCCTCTTTCCAAACAACATTTTTTAGATTAATTTTACGCATATGTTTATTAATTACACAAATATCTTACCGCTAATGAAAAAACAAGTCAAATTTTTAAATCTCTATTCATTTAACCTCAGTTGTCCGATTTTTTCGGACACCTCAAAACACCCATCGCTTATCCTTTTTTTCTTGTGAATATAAATTACAGCCGCAGCTATTACCAGTTAGAATCATTCAAAATAGCTTTAGCCAATATTACTAAATGTATATTGCCATAATGACTTTCGACGTCATTTAATAATTTTTGCGTTAAAGCTTTCCATTCTCTCCTTCGTTGGGGTTCGTCCCTAACCGTTTCATCATACATACTAGCGATTTTGTCGCAAAGTTTTAAAAGTTTAATAAATTCACTTTTGTTTTCTATATTTTGTTCTTCTTCCCAAGTATCGTGCGTCATTTCCCCAACGTAATCTAAAACTTTTTGATCAACGTAATCTGGGACCGTGAGACTAGTATCTTCAAGAATATCATGAAGCAACAAAACTTGATAACCTAATTCACGCTCTTCAAAAGGAATACGTTGATCGTTAAGAATAGTTAAGGCGCACCACATTGGATGCACGATAAACGGAACTTTCCCATCTTGCCGAAAATCTTTTCGAGTATTATGTTCTTGATGGGCGCTATAAATTAAATCTAAAAGCCGTTTTAAATTTTTTGGTTCGATTTTGTCCATAATAAAAATTAATTTGTTAAACGATTACAGAATGTCATTCCGGCCTACGCGCCGGAATCCACGACGTGGATGCTGAAACAAGCCGCAGGTACTGTGCGAAGCAACACGTGTTCAGCATGACAAAAAAACTTACCGCCTACCTTCTCTCGCTCAACTCTGTTTTGACCACCAACTCGTCTTTGCCCCGCAAAAGTTTAATTTTAATTTTCTTAGCCACGCCGCATTTTTCCACTAAATCCTGTAAAGTATTTTGCTTATCAATTTGCCGGCCATCAAATTCTAATAAAATATCATTTTCTTTAATACCTGCCCGGTCTGCTGGCGAGCCCGGAACAACCGCCTGATCCCCGGGAATTGGCTCTTTGACCACCCAAGCGCCGCAATCCACCGCTAAATTATTTTTTTCCTGAATTGCTTTGCTCAAGGTGACGTAGCGCACGCCAAGCGAGGCCTTGATAATTCGGCCGTGTTTTTTAAGATCCGCCAAATCCTGTTTAGCCGCGGCAATCGGAATCGCAAAACCAATATTTTCCGCACCCATTACCGTGGCCGAACTAATACCAATCACTTGGCCAGCTAAATTAACCAATGGCCCGCCGGAATTTCCCGGGTTAATGGCCGCGTCTGTTTGGATCAAACCTCGCAGTTCTTCTGAATGGCCGGCCAATCCCGCTTGAGCCGTGATATATCGCGACAAGCCAGAAATCACACCCATAGACACTGTATTAGTAAACTCGCCTAAGGCGTTGCCAATGGCAATTACGGTTTGGCCGAGTTCCAGATTAGATGAATCACCCAATTCCACGGCCGGCAAATTTTCAGCTTCAATTTTTAAAATGGCAATATCGTTAATGGGATCCCGTGCCAAAACTTTCGCGGAATAATGCTTGTCATCATTAGTAATCACTGTGTAATCAGCGTCTTGCTCATAAACCACGTGCTTGTTAGTTAAAATAATACCGCTAGGGTCAACAATCGCACCACTACCACCGCCAATTTGGACTGTCTTAGATTGAGGATCTTTAACTTTAATCTCAAGCTGACTCGGGTCAATCGGGCCCCTGGCTTCAGGCGTTGCGTCTTCGGCTTTTAGTTTAGATTTATGCGCCATCAAATCAGGCATAGCTAGTGGCGGCATGCCGCCTTGAGGCATTCCGGGTATGCCCGGCATAGGCAGATTAAATGGAAATGGCATGCCAAAAAACTGCGGAGGCAGCATATATGGCTGCAATTTTGGCATATCTTTAGTAATGACAATGGTCACCACTGCTGGCGCTGCTTTTTTAACTGCGGCAATCACCGCTGATTCTTGCTGAAAATGAGACATAAGATTAATGCAAAATTCAAAATTCAAAATTCAAAATGTCAACCAACTGAATATCATCCCGTCATTTTGATTTTTGGTATTTGATTTTTGACTTTATCGCCTTAGAAATTAATTCTAATAATCAATTTTAACACAAATCAGCTTTCAAACAAGGGTAAACGCTTAAATAAAAAGCCTGCGCAATCTTTGTGAGATACGCAGGCTATGCCATCAATTTTCCATTCTACTCTACAAATCAAGTGATATTTCACCAGGTATTTTCCTTGTAGCTTCTTCTAAATCTTCGCCAAAGGACGCTCTTGATTATGCCGCTTTGCCAAAGCCAGAAAGAATTTATTGATATTTTCTTTGCCCTCAATAAACCCACTGTAAAAACAGCCTGGATTATCTGGATCTTCAAACTCTATTTGCAAAGCTGGCAAACAAACCCAACCGTGTTCAAAATCACTCCTTGTAGTTTGTAAGGTATTGTTTCTTGAAAATCTCTCAAGAAATTTTACTTCTTTTTCGGGAATTTTAGGAACAATTTGAATCATCGCTCGCCAAGTTTCCGGTTCCAGTGGCGATTCTGCCCCTGTCTCTTTCCAAATCTGATAGGTTTTCTCGCCAGGACTTCGGAAAAAATTATCTACCAATTCTTCATCCACGTCTTTCCGCACATCGCCTATCATACTGCACCTCCATAGTATAAAACAACCATTTTCCTAACACCACAAGACCCACGCAATAGCACTCTCAAGATAATAGCACTAAATGGCATTTTGTCAAGAATTTGGCTTAAAAAATTGAGATTTTTAGATGTTTATGATAAACTAAAACAATACACGGGGACAAATGTGTTAACGGTTTATAACTCGTTAACCCGTTAATTCGTTAACCCAATAACTAAAAAACTATTATGGATATAATGCAAAAAATTATTTCATTATGTAAGCGTCGCGGATTTGTTTTCCCGTCGTCAGAAATTTATGGCGGATTTTCCGCTGTTTACGACTATGGGCCTTACGGCGTGGAGCTCGCCAACAATATTAAAAATGTCTGGTGGCGGATAATGGTCCAGCTTCGCGATGATATTGTCGGTTTAGATGCCGCGATTTTTATGCACCCAAAGGTTTGGCAAGCTTCTGGCCATGTGGCTGGCTTTGCCGATCCCTTGACTGAATGCAAAAACTGTCATAGCCGTTCCCGAGTTGACCATTTATTAGAAGCTATTGATATTCAGGCAGACGAAAAAATGACCGAAAAACAAATTGCTGATTTATTTGAGAAAAACAAGAAACAAATTAAATGTCCCAATTGCGGCAAAAATGATTTCACAACAGTCAAAAAATTTAATTTATTAGTCAAATCTAACTTAGGCAATTTTACCGAAAATTGGAGCCGCGAGCCAGTATATTTGCGCGGTGAAACTTGCCAAGGAATTTATACGAATTACAAAAACGTAGTGGACTCCGCGCGCGTTAAAATCCCCTTTGGCATTGCTCAAATTGGCAAGGCCTTTCGCAACGAAATTACCGCCCGCCAATTTATTTTTCGCACCCGCGAATTTGAACAAATGGAAATGCAATACTTTTGTCATCCTAAACAAGAAATGAAAGAATATGAAAAATTGCGCGACGCTCGCTGGCAATACTATTTGGACTTAGGCATCAAAAAATCTAATCTTAAATGGCATCAGCACGAAAATTTAGTATTTTACGCCAAAGCGGCTTATGACATTGAATACAATTATCCATTTGGTTTTAGCGAGCTTGAGGGAGTGCACAGCCGCGGCAATTATGATTTAACGCAACATAGCCAATTTTCAGGCCAAGATTTATCATACGCCGATCCCGCGACTAATGAAAAATATATTCCCCATATTGTTGAATCGTCAGTTGGTGTAGGCCGCACTTTTTTAGCGGTCTTAACCGAGGCCTACACTGAAGAAAAGGTTAAAGACGAAGAGCGCGTGGTTTTAAAATTACCCGTGGCACTGGCCCCAATTAAAGTGGCGGTTTTTCCACTGCTCAAAAACAAATCAGAACTTGTTAAAAAAGCGCGCGCTATTTATGATAATTTAAAAACTCTTTGGATGTGCGAATATGACGAAACGGGCTCCATTGGCCGCAGATACCGCCGCCAAGATGAAATTGGCACGCCATTTTGTATCACCATAGATTTTGATTCTTTGAATGATGATACAGTGACTTTGCGCGATCGCGATTCTATGAAACAAGAAAGAATTAAAATTAAAGAATTGACCGACATTCTCCAAGATAGATTGAAATAACAATGCCAATTGAATTACCTAAAAACTACGACTTTAAATCTCGCGAAGAATATTGGCGGGATTTTTGGGAAAAGGAAAAAATTTATCAGTTTGAAAATTGTCGTTCCCACGAAAAGGATTGTCATTCCCGCGAAAGCGGGAATCTACGGCGTGAGCGCGACTTGGATTCCCGCTTTCGCGGGAATGACAAAAATAATCCAAAGAATGACAAAAATAATCCAAAGAATGACAAAAATGGCCTGAGCAATGACACAAATAATTTAGATGAGAGACCCATTTTTTCCGTAGACACACCCCCGCCATATGTATCGGCCAGCCACTTGCACGCGGGGCACATTATGAGCTATTCCCAAGCGGAATTTATTGTCCGATACAAAAGAATGCAAGGTTTTAATGTTTATTATCCTATGGGCTTTGATGATAATGGCTTGCCTACGGAAAGATTCGTGGAGCAAAAATACCAAATTGATAAATCAAAGATTTCTCGGTCCGAATTTATCAAACTTTGTTTAAAAGAAACCCAATTGGGTGCTGAAACCTATAAAAATCTCTGGCGCTTACTTGGTATTTCTGTTGACTGGACAAAAACTTATAGCACCATCAACGAACATTGCCAACGAATTAGCCAGTGGTGATTTATTGACTTATACAAAAAAGGCAAAGTGGAACATCGCGAAGGCCCGATTTATTGGTGCCCCCATTGCCAAACTGCTTTAGCGCAAGCTGACTTGGAAGATAAAACTGAAAAAGGATTTTTAAATTATATTGAGTTTGATGTCGTCACGGATGCGCACGACCCCCACCCTAACCCTCCCCCTCAAAGAGGGGGAGGGAATACCGTGGCCATTGCCACCACCAGACCAGAGCTCCTAGGGGCTTGCGTAGCACTCTATTTTAACCCAAACGATAAAAAATACCAGCACCTAAAAAATAAACGAGCCCAGGTGCCACTATTCAATCAGGAAGTGCCTTTTATGACCGGTGAGACAGTTGACCCCAATTTTGGCACCGGCTTAATGATGGTTTGTACTTGGGGCGACAAAGAAGATATTATTAAATGGCAAACGGACAAATTAGCTACGCGCTCGCTATTGGACACGACAGGCCATCTAACTGCTTTGGCTGGTAGCTATCAAGGTCTATCTATCGGACAAGCCAAAGAAACGATACTTCAAGATCTAAAGTCCCAAGGCCGACTTATTAAACAAGAACCCATAGAGCATACTTTTAATGTCCATGAGCGCTGTTCAACACCGGCTGAATTTATCAAAACCAAACAATGGTTTATTAAGTTGCTGGACGCGAAAAAAGAATTAATGGCCCAAGGTAAAAAATTACACTGGCATCCCGAACATATGTTTCAAAAATACGCTGACTGGGTAAATAATTTACAATGGGACTGGTGCATTTCCCGGCAACGCTACTATGGTGTGCCTTTCCCAGTCTGGTATTGCAATAAATGTGGTGAGATTATTTTAGCTGATATCAAAGATTTACAGGTTGACCCCACGGAGCAAGAACCGCCAATTAAACGATGCCCCAAATGCGGCGCTACAAAATTTAAACCAGAAACTGACGTTATGGACACCTGGGCAACTTCGTCAATGACGCCAGTAATTATCAATAAGCTGGTTACGCCCGATGCTGAATTTTCACCTGCTACTTTACGCCCTCAGGGTTTTGAGATTATTCGCACCTGGCTGTTTTACACCATAGTCAAGTCGTTTTATCACTTCAAACAAATTCCATTTTCAGAAGTAATGATTGCTGGCCATGGCTTAGACGCCCAAGGCCGTAAAATCTCTAAACGATTAGGCAACTATATTTTGCCGGAAAAAATTATTGATCAATATGGCGCTGACGCACTTCGTTATTGGGCCACTGGCGCTATGTTAGGCGAAAATTTAAGATACAACGAAGAAGAAATTAAAATGGGTCACAAAACTGTGACCAAAATTTTCAATGCCAGTAAATTTTGTTTAATGCATTTAGAAAATTTTGCCCCTAACGAAGACACGGCGAATCTGGAACCGGCTGATAACTGGACTTTGCATCACCTTGGCCAAACCATTGCCAAAGCCACGCAATACTTTGAACAATACGAATATGCCAAAGCTAAAAATGTAATTGCTGATTTTTTCTGGCGTATCTTTTGTGATAATTATTTAGAATTTGTTAAATGTCGTTTATACGGTGATGATCAAAAATCAACTAACGCCGCCAGACAAACATTATTTATCATATTACTTAATATCTTAAAACTTTACGCGCCCATCTTGCCTTTTATTGCCGAAGAAATCTATCAGCTATATTTTAAAAATTTTATTAAAACAAAAAGCATTCATCTAACGTCTTGGCCTCAAGCGGAAAAATCGTGGACGCAACCAACTAAATTCCTGACCGAATTTGACAAGGCGTTAAATTTAATTGATAATATCAGAAAATACAAATCAGCCAATAATTTATCTTTGGCTAAGGAATTAGATGAATTTAAAGCCGCGGATAAAATCCCGGCCCAATATTTAGATTTCGTTCAAAAAGTAATCAGGGTAAAAAAAATTGTATTTTAGTATCAATTGCGGGAGTAGCACAATGGCAGTGCATTAGCCTTCCAAGCTAAGTATGCGGGTTCGATTCCCGTCTCCCGCTCAGTTTTTTTATAGTTCTTTCACATACACAAAGGAGGCAACGCAATGCCCAAAGTTAAAACGATCGTTTTTTATTTACCTAAAATCATAGTGATCGTATGCGTCAGAAAAATCCCTAACGGATTTTTAAAATTAATCCTCACCATTATTGCCATAATTATTATTTCTCTGGCAATAATTTCTTCACGGGCTAAATCTTTCAACGCCACTAAAATGCCCAAACCCCTCTCTCTATTCTTAAATAGCGTCGCTAGTTTTGGTATTGACTATATTGTTCTTGTTAATATTATTTTTAGCGCTTGGCTGCGCGGCTTCCCGCCTGATTACAACAAAAATTTCTGGCGTTGTTTTAATTTTAACTGGCCACCCAGAACAGCCCATGGCAAAATGCCAAACAAAAAACGCTGAAACTTTTATCTTAATTTCAGCGTTTTATTTTATCCATTCAACCATTGACTTTTAGCAAATTATACGTTTTAATCTAGATGCTTCCAAGCCATAACAAATAAATCAAAAACCTACAAAAAAGGAGAGAAAATGGAAAACGATAAGGGGATAGAAAAGATTTTTTTACCCGCCCAAGAGGCCGTGGCCAAAGCCAAAAAAGATTTTGAGCAACTGGTCGATGACCTTTTAAACGCACGTAATCAGCCCTCTATAAGATTATCTAAGCTCTACCAAAACCAACATTCAAGCATCGGCATATCAGAAGAATTCGCTATCCGCAATTAGGAGGTAGATCATGACCGATAAAAACTCAGGGGGGTTTATAATGAGGACGCAAAGAATCATTGCCTTTTTCCGTATTAAAAGTAAACGTCAATTCCAAGAAATATTTGAAATAACATGGAAAGATGTTAAAGCTGCTGAAATAGTCCGGCAAAAAATAGAACAAACGCGAAGCCAACTTCAAGCGCTCGAAGATAGCGCGCGCCGAGAACTGGGAGAGCATAATAATTCAACATTTCTTGCAAGAGTCGAAGAATATCAGGCTAACGCGGAGGTCTTAGAAAAAATGCAAAAATTGACCAAGATATTTGGCTATGCGTAATCTCAGACAATCACGGGGATAGAATTATTCTATCCCCATTTTATTAACAATAAAACCGCCTTCACTTGGCGGTCTTATTGTTTGGCAAAAAGCCAAAAATTTTCTGAAAATTTACTTTTTCACAGCCATTTTTAACGCCTTACCTGACTTAAATTTAGGAACCTTGGTGGCCGCGATTTTAATCTTTTCACCAGTCCGCGGGTTAACGCCAAGCCGGGCCTTTCTTTTGCCAACTGAAAAAGTCCCAAAACCGGTTAAAGTAATACCTTGACCTTTTTTCAAAGCACTCGTAATATTTGCCAAAACTGATTTAACAGCCGCGGCTGCCATTGCCTTAGAACTATTAATATCCTTAGCAACAGCTTCTACTAATTGTTCTTTAGTCATTGTAAATCACCTCCTTCTGTACGATTTTATTTGTCATTTGTATTTTGTTATTTGTAATTTAACTTCTATTTAGCGTATTCAATTACTCTAGTTTCCCTTACTAAAGTCACTTTAATTTCGCCCGGATATTTTAATTCTTCTTGAATTTTTTCAGCAATATCACGCGCTAATTTGCGCGAAGCCAAATCATCAATTTCTTCAGGCCGCACAAAAACTCGCACCTCGCGACCCGCTTGAATAGCGTAGGACTTTTCTACCCCACCAAAAGAATTAGCCACTTTTTCCAACTCTTCTAAGCGTTTAATATACGCCTCCAAAGTGTCTTTGCGCGCTCCAGGCCGCGACGCGGAAATCGCGTCGGCCACTCGAATAATCACTGCTTCCGGGGTCTTATCCACAAAATCATCATGGTGATAAGCCATGGCTTCAATAACCCTATCGTCAACGCCAAACTTTGCTAAAATGGCTTTGCCAATCTCAATGTGCGAACCCTGAATCTGATGGTCAACCGCCTTGCCAATATCGTGCAGCAGGCCCGCCTTTTTGCACAAGACCACATCCGCGCCTAATTCCGCGGCCAAAACCGAAGATAAATGGGCAACTTCCAAAGAATGCAATAAAACATTTTGACCATAGCTTGTTCGAAAACGCAACCGACCTAATAATCTTACCAATTTAGGATCCAAACCAGCCACGCCAACATCATAAATAGCCGTTTCGCCAGCTTCTTGAATTTTATCAGCCACTTCTTCACGCGCCAAAACCACCGCTTCTTCAATTCGCGCTGGTTGAATCCGACCATTAGTCATTAATTTTTCTAAAGCAATTTTAGCTACCTGCCGTCTGATTGGATCAAATGACGATAAAACCACAGCTCCGGGAGTATCATCCACGATTAATTCCACGCCAGTCAACCGTTCTAAGGCCTTAATATTACGACCTTCCTTGCCAATAATACGGCCTTTTAATTCATCGGACGGCAAATCAACAGAAGTGGTAGTGAGTTCGGCCGCGTGCGAAGCCGCGTATTTTTGCATTGCCAAGGTAATTAATTCCTTGGACCGTTTTTCTAAGGTCTCGCTTGCGTCTTGCTCCAATTTTTTTAAACGACTAACCAAATCAACTTTATGCTGTTGCTCGGCTATTGATAGCAATTCTGCTTTTGCCTGTTCTTCACTCAAACCAGCCACTTCCGCTAACTTCAACCGCGCCTCATTATTCAAAACATCAACCTGTTCTTTGATTTGCTTAATACTTACTGTCTGTTGAACTAAATGCTGTCTTTGTTGATCCACAGTACTAGCCTGCTTTTCAACAATCTCCTCACGCCGACTAACGCGCTTTTCAAAGTTAGCTAATTCAACCTGCCTTTGTTTTTCTTCTTTTTTGGCCTCTTCTAAGATTTTAACCGCCCGGCTACGGGCTTTTAAAATTGTTTCTTGGGATTCGCGTTTCGCGGTTTCAGTTAAACGACTTAATTTTTCTTCAATAGAATTAATCTGTTTTTTGGCAATCGTTCTACGAGCCAAATAGCCCAGGACAGAACCTATTGCCAAAGCAATCATCAGGCCCACCAAAATAATAATATCTGACATAATAAATCACAGCTCTAAGTAAGTTTGCTGGCACGCTTTAATGGTGCTTTTTACAAATCAACCAAACTTACTTAGTCTTTATAATCTGATCAATCAATCCATAAACTTTGGCTTCCTGACTTGTCATATAAAAATCGCGATCTGTATCTTTTTCTATTTGCTCAAAGGGCTGGCCAGTGTGTTTCGCCAAAATGTGATTCAATCGTTCTTTGACTTTCACAATGTGTTTAGCCGAAATTTCCACTTCTATTGCCTGGCCGCGCACGCCACCCATGACTTGATGCAATAATATTTCAGCATTGGGCAAAGCAAAACGCTTCCCTTTGGCGCCGGCAGTTAATAATACCGCTCCCATTGAAGCGGCCAAACCAATACAAATAGTGGACACATCCGGCTTAATATATTGCATGGTATCATAAACAGCCAGCCCAGCGCTGACTGAACCGCCCGGGGAATTAAGATACAACTGGATATCTTTTTTGGGATCTTGGCTTTGTAAAAACAAAAGCTGGGCGACCACGGTGTTGGCCACCGAATCAGTAATCGGACTTCCCAAAAAAATTATCCGCTCTTTAAGCAAACGCGAATAAATATCGTACGCGCGCTCGCCTTCTTGTGATTTTTCAATGACTGTCGGAATAAGATTCATAAATTGATTAATGAATTTTAAATTCAACTAACTCTTCCCCCCGTGTCGGGGGGAAGTCTGGATGGGGGGCTATAATACCCCCCTAATTTATGATTTCAAATCGTAAGCTTTTTCTAACAAAGTAAACACTTGACGATTCTCCATCAATCCTTCAGTATAAAGGCGTAAGGCCTCTAAGTCAATGTTTTTCTTGGCCTGGTCTATACTTTCAAATTGACTTAAGAACTTACCCATTTCTGCTTCCAGGTCTTTTTCGTCAATTTTAACTTTTTCCTGACGCGCGATTTGCCGCAAGCATAAGCCAATTTTTACTCTTTGATCCGCCTGCTTAACAAATGACTCCTGAATCTGCGCTTCAGTCCTTCGTATCTTAGCAAGATAATCTTTTAATTGCAAGCCCAGAGCCGTTAAATTTGATTCCAGCTCGGTCATCATTTTATCCTGTTCTCTTTTAATTAAAATCTCTGGCAGATCAATCTGGCTTAAATCAGCTATTTTATTAATCACTGCCATGTGCCAGCGTTCGTCTTCTTTCATTTTTTTCTCAGCCAAAATTCCTTGACGTAAATTTTTATTTAAATCAGCTACATTTTTAAATTTGCCCAAAGACATAGCAAAGTCATCATTCATTTCTGGTAAAACAATTTTTTGCACTAAATTCATTTTCGCCCGAACCTTTGTTTTTTGAGTGGGTTTTTGATTCACGGAATTTAATTTATCATCACTGCCGTCCTCTTTCATAACCGGTAATCCCAAATCAAATTCTTTTATCTCGCCTTCCTTCATTCCTAATAATTTTTCATCTAGCCCGGGTAATAAAGAATTTTCGCCCAAGATAATTACTTGATCTTTTAATTCGCCGGCCAATGGTTTTTTCTCGTCTTGCGGCGTTGCCTCATCTGCCCCAGGTTTAAGCAAAATTTCAGTATTTGGCATTTGATCAACCCATAAATCAACTTTTACACAATCACCTTTTTGAGCTGGTTTGACTAAAGTCACAAACTGCGCCCGTGATTTTCTTAAATAATTAATTGTTTCTTCAATGTCTTTATCATTAACCTTGATTTTATTTTTAGGCACATCACGGGCAATTTTTTCATAATTGGGTAAGCTAACTTCTGGCACCACCGCCACTTGGGCGCGAAACACAAATGGATTGCCAGCGGCCATTTTTAAAACAGTAATTTTAGGCGCGCCCACGGCTTCAATTTTTTTGTCCATTAGCGCGCGGACATAGGATTTACGACAACATGATTGAGCGGCTTCTTGCAAAATTTTATCTTTGCCAATTTCGCGCTCCACAACTTGTGGCGGCACTTGTCCTTTGCGAAAACCGGGCACTTCTAAATTTTGCCCTAAATTTTTCACGGCCAAACTTAAATACTTGTCCCACTCTTCAGTGGGCACCTCAATTTCCATTTCAATTTCCGATTTTGGTAATTTTTTGATTTCAATATTCATAAAAAGATTTAATTTAGAATAATGATAATTCTATTGGATGTCAGACGAAAGTCTGACAATCATCTGTGTCAAGCTTTCGCTTGACCTCCAAATAATCTATTTTTCGTGATAAGGCTATTGGCGAACGGCACTTTTTGGCTGGCCCATCAAAAAAAGCTATCGAAGAAATGTTTTTTAACAATTGGCACTCCCCCACAGATAGGGTAACGGATTTAACATTCGCCGATGAAGCGAAAGTTATAAACGAAAACTTAAGACTTTTTGATATCGCCAAAAAGACAGTTTCAGAAAATCAAATAGTCTTCTATCTAGGATAGTGGTTAAGGCAATTACCCAATCACAGTCAGAGCCTCGCAACTTCCAAAGCGAGGCTTTTTATTTTACAGTAACGGCGCGATGATGAGCGCCAAAATAGAAACAACCTTAATTAAGATATTAACTGATGGACCAGCTGTATCTTTGAATGGGTCGCCAACCGTATCACCCACCACCGCGGCTTTGTGCGTCGCCGAACCCTTGCCGCCAAAATGGCCTTCTTCAATATATTTTTTAGCGTTATCCCAAGCGCCGCCGGCATTGGCCATCATAATCGCCATTAAAAATCCGCACACAATCGCGCCAGCCAACAAACCGCCTAAGGCGGCTTTGCCCAAAATAAAACCAACTAACACGGGCACAGTAATCGCCACTAAAGATGGCATCACCATTTGTCGCAAAGCGCCAGAAGTCACAATTTGCACACAATGACCGTATTCTGGTTTAGTTGTGCCTTCCATAATTCCTTTAATATCACGAAATTGCCGCCTGACTTCGTCAACCACATAAAAAGCCGCCTTACCCACAGCTCGCATTAAAAACGACGAAAACAAAAACGGCAAAAGGCCACCAATGAAAAGACCAATTAAAACCTTTGGTTCTTTTAAATCAATCGCTTGGATATTGGCCACGTAAACATAACTTACCAAAAGCGCCACACCAATCAAAGCGCCCGAACCCACGGAAAATCCCTTGCCAATGGCCGCGGTAGTATTGCCAACCGCGTCTAATTTTTCCGCGCGCTCGCGCACTTCTTGGCCGAGCCCCGCCATTTCAGCAATCCCAGCCGCGTTATCAGCTACCGGGCCATAAGAATCCGTAGCCAGTGTGATAGCCAGGGTTGACAGCATACCAACGGCTGATAAAGCAATACCGTAAATTCCAGCTAATTTATAAGCGATCGCCACCGTCGCGCAAATTACTAAAACGGGAATCACGGTGCTTCGCATACCCAAAGCCAAACCTTCAATCAAATTCGTGCCCGCGCCATTTTTAGCCGCTTCGGCCAAACGACGTGATGGCTTGTGTTTTGAAGATGTATAATATTCAGTTACCATGCCATTGATCACGCCAGCGATTAAACCAATGGCGATGGCGCCAAAAAGCTCCCAAGGTTTAATTAAATTTAAATAATGAATGCCAATGGCTGTGCCCAAAAGCACTATGGCCGATGTCGTGAACACACCCCGATTTAAAATGCTTTGCGGATGACCACGACGGCCAAACCAAATTACCAAAGTTCCAACTAAACTGGCAAAAATGCCGCCCAGCGCGATTAAGAGCGGCAAACTAAAAGCTCGCATACCAAAAATACCGACTACGCCCGCGCCCAAAACCGACGCGGCAATGATTGAGTCAACATAAGATTCGTATAAATCAGCGCCCATACCAGCCACGTCGCCAACATTATCTCCTACATTATCAGCAATAACCGCCGGATTTCGCGGGTCATCTTCTGGAATGCCCTGTTCTACTTTACCAACCAAATCAGCGCCCACATCAGCCGCTTTAGTATAAATACCACCACCAACTCTGGCAAAAAGCGCTACTGACGAAGCGCCAAAGCCAAAACCATAAGCCACTTCTGGATTTTTAAAAATCCACAAAGATAGAGCCACGCCCAAAACACCCAAAGCCACCACCACAAAACCCATTACCGAACCTGAAGCAAAAGCTAAACGCAAACCAGAATGTAAATCACGTTTAACGGCCATAGCCACGCGTCCGTTAGCTCGAGTGGCCACTCGCATGCCCAGGTTTCCCGATAAAATAGAGAAAAACGCGCCCATAATAAAAGTAATCGCTGTTTGCCAGCCAATGGGCGTCAAAAACATAATAGCCGCCACGATTAAAACAAACAAAAATAAAATTTGATATTCTTTGTTTAAAAACGCCAAAGCGCCTTCGCGAATGGCATCAGTAATATCGGACACTTTTTGTGATTCAATTTTCTGCTTCTTAACATAACGGCCAAGAAGCGCCGCGACTATTAAACCAACTGCCGCCCCTCCAAAAGAAAGATATGTTGTTAGCATAAATAAAGTGCAAAGTGTAAAGTGAAAAGTAAAAAGTAATTTCTAATGGTTCGCCTATGCTCACCACCTTCGGCTTTTAACTTTCGGCTTTTACCTTTTTGCTTTTGATTTTTAATTTTAATTTTAATTTTTTAATGATTCCTTCACTCTTGGCTTTGTCATTTGTTTTTTGTTCAGCGTTTTGATCTATCTCAACAACTTCTTCGACTTCTTCTTTTATTTCTTCTGCCTCTTTTTCTTTAGATTTTTGCGTCTTTTTTTTCTTGTCAATTTTGTTAATATCAACTTTCTCAATCGACTCTACGACATCGCCCTTGACGCTCTCCTCTATCTGTTTAGATTCCTCTATCTGATATTTAACTATGTCAATCCGCCAGCCAGTTAGCTTAGCAGCCAAACGGACATTTTGACCTGCTTTGCCAATAGCCAAAGACAACTGGTCTTCGGCCACAATGGCCTGCGCTTCTTGGCGCTTATCATCAGTAATCTTAACTTCAATAACCTTACCCGGAGATAAAGCATGGCTAATGTATTTTGCCGAATCAGCATCATATAAAATAATATCAATCTTTTCACCCCCCAATTCATTAATAACCGCCTGAACCCGTGTGCCCCGCTGGCCCACACAAGCGCCGATCGGATCAATTTCTGCTTTAGTGGAAGCCACAGCAATTTTTGTCCGTGATCCGGCTTCGCGGGCGATAGATTTGATCGCCACTGTTTCGGAAGCGATTTCTGGTACTTCAAACTCAAAAAGTTTGCTCACCAATTTGGGATGATTACGCGACAAAACAATTAAAGCGCCTCTGGATTCTCGCGCTACTTCAACTAAATAAAGCCGCTTCCTTTGTCCGATATAATAATTTTCACCGGGAATCCTTTGATCAGAAAACAAAACACCGGTAGTTTTACCTAAATCAAAAAAGATATTATCACCTTCTACGCGTTGGACAACGCCACTTAAAACTTGACCTTCTTTGCCTTTAAAATTCTCATAAACCACATCGCGCTCCACTTCTCGAATCCGCTGAATAACGACTTGCTTAGCGGTTTGAGCGGCAATCCGACCAAAATCTTGATGCGGCTCTAAGGGAATCTCAAATTCATCCCCTGACTTTAGCTTTTTATTAGTTGCCTGCGCCTCTTCTATCATAATATGACGCTCCGAATTAAAGCGCACTTTTTGTTCCGCTTCAACAGATAAATCTTCTTCTGTGGATTCATTAAACCTTTTAACTAAAATTTTTCCCTCTGGCTCGAGATTAACCTCTGCGCCTGATTCAGTTTCCGGTATTTCGCTAATTATCTCTTCCTCTTTTAACATACTCTGATCTACTACCAATTTAGCTTGCCACATTTTTACTAAACCAGTATCCATATCAAGCTTTGCCCGAATAATCTGGCCTTTTTTGCCATAATCTTTTTTATAAGCAGCGGCTAAAGCCATTTCTACGGTTTCTACCACTTTTTCCTTGGGTATACCTTTTTCCTCGCAAATTTGGTCCAAGGCCGATAAAAATTGTTTTAATTCCATCATAAATTTGAAAAAATAGCAGAGAACTTTATCAGTCTCTGCTACTATTAATTCCAGTAAATAAGTTTAGCAAAAAACTTACTTACTGTCAACCCCGTTAGATATTTCCTAACAAAACAACGAATTCTAATTTAATAAAGCCGCAAGCGAATTCGGCTGGGCTGAATATCTAACGGGGTCAACAAAAATCACTCAAAAACGATATTAAAGTACGGTTTCAAAACCTCACGTGCTTCTTTTAAGCTTTTCTTTTCCGCAATTGCTTTGATATACCGATTAATAACTTCGTGTAATTCCGGACTATCTAAATTTTCGTCCCCCCTTTTCAGCCCTATCCCCTGACTCTTCAAGGATTCCACGACGCCCGCTACTAGACAACTATTCTTATCTAGCACAACCTACCTCCTTGTTAATATCCTAGTGCTAGTAGATCAATCCATCTAGGAACATCTTCTGGCCTTCCAGAAAAAACTAATTGCTGATTAATGCTAATTTGCAACAACTCAACACTATGAGACACCACACCAAACACCTTAGGTAGCGGACGGCGACAATTAAAGCATCGCCTCGCATCAGAATGTTGGGCAAAAACATTGCATCCATTTTCGGCGAAACACTTAGCACAAACTAATACCACTACCACCTGCTTTTTTGTCGCACTTCTCATAATATCCTCCTATATGAAACACGATACCAAAGAACTAAAACAACCGCGGAAAAGGAACCAGCCCAATCTTGTAAGACGGGGCTGGTTGAATTTTGATTTTGAATTTTCAAACAATAATCAAAACTCAACCAGCCCGACCTTTAAAGGTCGTCATTGTAAAGCAACTAATTTGAAGCCATAAATAATTCATAACAAGAAATATTAGCAATTAAAAACCGCTTTGTCAATAGACGCGCCTCGTCTGTCATTACGAGGAGCCCCGCACCATACGGTGTAGGGCGACGCGGCAATCTCAAGCTCTGCATTATCACAAAATTCGGGATTGCCACGCTTCGCCCCGCACTTTTGTAAAAGTGCGGGGCTCGCTCGCAATGACAATAAACCATTCTTAATTCTTAATTCTCTTCTCTTATTTCTATATCAACCCCCAGCCCGCCAACTAACGGCGCGATTAGATTAAACAAACAACCAGTCAAAGCGCCAATTGCCAAGCCAGCCAGGCCGATACCAAGAATGCCAGCCGGCAAAGCAATCACAAACGACACCAGCGATGACCCAGAATAATAACCGCTGTTTTCCAAGATATACATTAACAACATAAAAATACAAAACAGAACAAAGCCCACGCCATAAACAATCGCGCCAATTAAACCAGTTGTTCGGCTAAAAGACCAAATATTAACTTTTTTAACTTCGTATTGAGGCATAAAATTAAGTCAAAAATCAAATATCAAATATCAAAAATGGCAAAACGACAAAAACGGCGAGCTACGATTTGTTTTCGCCAAATTTCTTTTGCAGTAAAACTACTAACCCAGTTAATAAAGCGGCGACTAAAATTAGAATGAAGTATATAGCCATTTTGCTACCAGCAAAACGCACGCCCGTCTCAATCAAAAGATGCAACATCATTACTATGGAAAAAACAAAATACGGCCAAGCTAAAATTTTATACTTGCTTTGCGGCCGGCGAAAATAAAAGAAAAAATACATTAAAAATGCCGCTAAAAATACGGGGATAACAAATGCCGCGTGAATTAATAAAGCAAAATTACGACAGTCGTCCGCGGTATAGGCGTTTTGTGGTGCTGAATAAAAGCCATTCCCGCTGCCACCTTTATATGCTGATTCTGTTACTACATAATCCGAGTACTGACCACACACACTATACGCTGGATTTACCGAACGATTTAAATCAAACAAAATATACTCGCCAAGCGAAATTAAAACGCAAGTTAAAATTATGGCAAGCAAAATACTCATACCCGAAACGGTTTTTTGCTTGATTATTTTCATTGGCGATTGTAATAATGTTTTTTGAGGTAAAATATCTTGAGGCATAAATGATAAAATTTCAAATCACAAATACCAAATTACAATAAAACTGGTTGCAATTGGCGTAAATTGAAAATTATTTTTTAAAATTCGAAATTTATTTTTTAGACGGCTTTTTAAGCCAAATAATTAAAACTACAATGCAAGCAATCAATACTGCCAAGCCAATACCCACAGTTAGCCAAAATCGCAACATTGTTCCTTTAAGTTCCACGGCATTAACTAATTTGTTATCGGTTGCCGATTTAAAATATAAATCGGTTTTCATTTGCGCCATTTCTTGCGGCGTAATATAGCGCTGTAAATGCGTCAGGAAATATTTTTTACCGCTCGGATCCAGCAACGGCTTACCGTTAAAATCAAAACCTAAATTCTTAATCGCGTCTTTTTGAATCCAGTTACCATAATTTTGCGAAAAACCAGTAGCTTCTACTTTATTATTCGTAATTACGTAAAGGTTGATCGGCATTGATTGATTGCCATAATTATAATCATAAATTCCCTGACGAGCAAAATAATCACGAATCAATTGCTCTACTCGCCAACGAACATCTATATCCCCTTCACTCGCATAAGGCATACGCCTATCTTCCGCAATTGTTAGATAGTTACCAGCGGAAATAATTAACGGATAACGGCTGGCGACAGAGTTGGCATAAAACACATTATTAGTTAAGTCGTTTACAATCTGATTAAAAATTGCTGGCCCAGTTGTTTTATCCGCCAAATCCGAATAACCAACTTTTTTTAGATGACTGATTTGGGCTGGTGTTAAAATTAAATTATCAGATAATTTTACGGTTTGCGACTGAATTTCAATGCCAGAAATCCGCAATGGGAAAACTGGAGTTTGCACTTGAAAAACAATTTTCAATGGCGTGATATGACCTTCGGCTAAACCTTGCACCACATCAGGCGCGTTTTGACTTTCTGGTGCCACCTTGACCGCCACAAAATACCAACCATTACTAATATAATCATTTAAAATCCAGGCCGACTCTTGCGGATATTGATAACCATTATCTTTTAACCAGTTAGATAGGGCTTGCGAGTCAGTAGCAGTTAAGACAGCCAAATCCAAATAATCAATTTTTTTTGTCTCTACTACGGTTACAGTCGCTGACTGGTCT
>Ga0315288_10003397_pt1 | contig 20358 bp, 22 predicted proteins | sample YL17G11_20_MG_FD_203454 | JGI IMG/M metagenome (GOLD analysis project Ga0315288, IMG submission 203454) | Sediment microbial communities from Yellowstone Lake, YNP, Wyoming, USA - YL17G11_20 | ecosystem: Environmental > Aquatic > Freshwater > Lake > Sediment | place: USA: Wyoming | collected... | reverse complement strand
ACGGGGCGGCTCTTCTTGAACATACTTGCCGCCTTCGCTGAATTCGAGTCGGCCCGCATTGGCGAGCGCGTGAAGGATGCCCGCCAGGCTATGATTCAGTCCGGGCGGTGGCCGGCAGGCAAAGCCCTTTACGGGTACTGTTGGAACAAGGTGAAGCAATGCTTTGAGATAGTGGAGACGGAAGCCGCAGTCGTACGGCTTGTCTTTGACAGCTATGTCAACAAGGGCATGGCACAGATCCCCATTGCCTCTATGCTGAATGAGCAGCACTACCGTACCAGAAAAGGACCCTGGCAGGCCAACCGCGTGTGGGCTGTTCTCGCCGACAGGCGCTACACAGGAAAAGACGAGCATTTCACTTATCCACCCATTATCGGGGAAGACCTATACGCAGCTGCCCAGAGGCGGCGGAAAGAAGCCCGCCACATTTTACGCAACCCCGGGCAGCACCTTCTGCAGGGCTTTGTGCTGTGCGGCCTGTGCGGCCACAAGGTGAGCCCACGCCAATGGCGGGGGTCAGGCAACCGGATATACCATTGCTGCGGCAGGCAAAAGAAAGTCCTTGGGACGGTAGCGCCAGAGTGTACCCTGAAGGCTTTGGACGCGGACTGGCTGGAGCAGGAGGTTGAGGCGGCCATCGAGAAAGCCTTTAGCCAGCCAGAAATCCTTGAGAAGCACATACGGAACAGGCTCACGGGCCTCGAAGCTGAGCTCAAGCAGATGCAGCAACTGGCGGCGCCGCTAAAGGCCGAGGTGGACAGGCTGAAAGGTGCCATGGCCAGGGTCGGTAACAGGTACGAGTCCGGCGAACTCAGCAAGGCCGAATACGACACTAAGGTTGCTGAATACCGGTCGCAGCTGAAAGCTCTGGAAGCACGAATGCCTCCGGCTGACCCGAACCTGCAGACCAGGTACCGGGAACTCCAGGTGCGCGTTAATAACACCAGGTCTTTGCTGGATGGCACGGAATGGTTTAACAAGGAGCGTGTCAAATCTTGGGCGAACTGGGAACTGGCAACTCCAGGTGATTTCAGGGCTTTCCTCGAGAAGTTCGAAATCAAGCTCTGGGCGTTTTCCGACCGGGTTGAGATACGCGGCATCATACCCACGCAGGCACTGCAACGGGTTCTCAGTTCTGGGAGAGGATTGAGGTGAGGGGGAATTCAAAGACAGCGCCATTGCCTGACCAGGATTTCACCCTCACCCTGACCTCTCCCATCAAGGGCGAGGGGAAGTTTGCCCTAATGCGCCTTCACTGACACCTTGTTCAGCCAGGCAAAACCCATCGGGTTCAGCTTGTAGCCTTCCACATAGGGTTTGACCAGGACAAAGTTCCTCCCGAAGTAGAGGGCCAGGACACCCGCATCGTTCACCAGCTTCTGCTCCGCCTGCTGGTAGAGTTTGAGGCTGGCGGCATAGTCCTGCTCCACGTTGGCTCTATCGATAATAGCATCGAATTCCGGACTGCTGTACTCGCCGTAGTTGTTGTCCAAGCCGGTATGGAACAGGACATCAAGGAAGTTCTGCGGGTGCGGGTAGTCAGCTACCCAGCCGATGGAGTACATCTCGTCCTTCTCCGCCTTCAGATTGTAGAGAAAAACCTGCGGCTCAAGCTGTCTTACCGTAACCTCCACCCCGAGGTTCTGCCGCCACTCCTGGACAGCTGCCTCGACGTTCTGGGGAATCAGCCCGCCGTACCCCGATACGGTGATGGTGATGGGCGGCAGGGCGGCGACACTGCCATACTTCGAGGCGGCGATGAGCCGCTTCGCCTCGTTCACATCAAACTTAAGCCCGATGAGGTCCTTGTTGAAGCCCGGAATGCCCGGGGGCAGGACGCCATCGGCCCGCTGTACTGTGTCCTTGAAGACCAGCGAGACTATTTTGTCCTTATCAATCGCCAGACTGAAGGCGCGGCGCAGGTTAGCGTCATCGAAAGGCGGTCGCGTGGCATTGAAGCCGATATAGCCAAAGCTCAACTCCGGCACCGCCTCCAACTCATCGTAGAACTGGCCCAACTTATCGGTGACCTTGTAGATGTAGGACAGGGAGACATCGGTGACATCGATTTCGCCCGTTTCATACATTTGCATCGGCGCACCGCCCCAAAGCTGGAAGTTCACCGCGTTGACCCGGGCTTTGTCGCCGTAGTAGGACGCGTTCCTTTCCAGGACAAGCAGTTTTTCCTTCTCCCAGGTCTTGAGCTTGAACGGTCCCGTGCCGCTGGGCTTCTGCCACCAGTTCCGGCCTGAAGCGACGTTGTCTTTATCGACGACGAAAGATGTGGGATAGGTCATCTTGGAGAGGAAGTAAGACTTGGGTGCGTCAATGGTCACTTCGAGCGTGAAATCGTCAACCACCCGGATGCCGTTAACCTGCTGGGACTTCCCTTCGAGCACTTCCTTGACCCCGACGATATCGCCCAGATAAGTGCCCGCCGTCAGCGAGCGCGTCGCCGGGTTGGCCGCCCGCTCCCACGAGTATTTGAAATCGGCCGCCTTTACCTGACGGCCGTTATGGAACTTCACGTCCTGCCTCAACTTGAAAGTGTAAGTCTTGCCCCCGTTACTGACCTGCCAGCTCTCGGCAATATCGCCGACCGGATTCAGGTTATCGTCCAGGCGCAGGAGCCCTCCGAATATCTGCAGGACATACGGGGCTGATGTCATCTCGCCGACGGTAGCCGGGTCGAGAGTGATGGGGTCAATGCCGTAGAGGTTAAGCTCCCCTGACGGAGGCGGTGCGGGCGCCGGGGTAGGAGCGGGCGCTGGTGCCGGGGCAGGAGTGGGAGCCGGCTGGGGCGCAGGCGCCGGAGGCGCTGCCTCAGGACGACAGCCCGTAACCAGCAAAGTTATCAGCAGAAACAGAGTTACTATCGCAAAAAGAAATCGTTTCATCCGTCCACCACCCAAAATCTCTAGGTCCACTATAGCACAAATTGCGCTCCGTGCCTAGAATTCACATCCCCACCCCAAAAGTATTATAATTTCCCCATAGCAAACCAAGCGGAGGTAGCAGATGGCTAGTTTGAAACACACACCCATCATTTCCGTAAAAGGCAAACCGTTCGATTGCGGCCTCCAGCACGGCACGCAGGCCGGAGCGCTCATCCGCAAGAATGTCGCCAACTACTTCAAACGCTGGAAGGCGACAATGGACATGGAGCGCACCGAAATCCTGGAGAAGTGCCGTAAACTGCCGCCGGTCATCGGTGAGTACGACAACGATATCCTCGAAGAGTTGCAGGGCCTGGCCAAAGACGCCGGCCTCTCTCTGGAAGAAGTCATTGCCCTGAATGCCCGCTACGAGCTAATCTGGGGCGAGAGGGTGGTGCGCTTCTTCGGCGGCGGCTGCACCTCCGTCGCCGCCCTGCCGGAAGTGACGAAGGACGGGCATACCTTCATCGGCCAGAACTGGGACAACGCGCCCATCCTGACCGACATCATGATACTCCTGGAGGTGGAGCAGGCGGGCAAGCCAAAGGTCGTCCTCAGCACCGAAGCCGGCCTCCTCGGCCTCAAGGGGATGAACTCGGCGGGGCTGGGGATGGTCACCAACGGGCTGGTCACCACCAGAGACAGCTTTGACCCCACCTGCGTCCCCTGGTTCCTCGTCCTGCGCAGCGCTATCAACGCCGAGAACTTCGCCCGCACTCTGCAGGCCGTCCTCCGCGCCAAGCTGGCGGTTTGCGGCAACGTGATGTTTGCCCACAAGGGCGGAGAAGCCATCGACCTGGAAGTCACACCGGGCGATGTCGGAGTTGTCCACGATAAGGACGGCATTCTCACCCACAGCAATCACTTCCTGGCGCTCGCCAATCGCGCCGACCTGACGGACATCTTCAAGAAGTTCATCCCCAACAGCCTATTCCGCTACCACCGGGCGCGGCGGCTCCTGGCGATGGACACCGGGCACATCGATGTCGCCTCTTTCCGGCGCGTCTTCACCGACCACTTCAGCTATCCCGATTCCCTCTGCTGGCACGTCAACCCCAAGGACGATGTCCATAGCCACACCAAGACCATACGGTCGATAATCATGGACCTCACCGCAGGAGCGATATACCTGACCGAGGGCAACCCCTGCGAGAATGATTATGTCAAGCTGACGCCCTTCGGAGCCAAAGCGCGTGCCAGAAGCAAAGCTCAGACCTGAAAGCTCTTCGGTAAGCCCACCACAGGCCCGGTTCAGAGTCATGTAAACCCTGTCCCTTTTCTGTGCCAGCAAGCATAGCACTAAGGTGGGTATGACCATTTCCCTATTTACATTCCACGCCCATCAGCTACAATGGTGGGTGGACATCTAGCCTCAGTTTCGCTTTTTTCGTCGACGTTAGAAGGGGAGGGTTGAGCTAATATGGCTACAGTGCCGCTGCAATCGCAGGTTGATGAACTGGAAAAAGTCCTGAGCCAGTACCGTCTGGGCATCGCCCAGGCGCTGGAAAAGGACCTTGAAAAAGAAAAAGCCCGCCTCACGGAGCTGGCGGAAAACCAGGCCGGCCAAATCGTTGCCGGCGCCCAGCGCGAGTCGGCGCTCATCACCGCCCGCGCCCAGCAGCAGGCCGACCAGACCCTCGCCCAGGCAAGAGACCAGGCAAATGGCAAAGTCACTCTCCTTCTTGCCGAAGCCCAGCAAAAAGCCGACCAGATACTCGCCGCCGCCGAGGACCGGACAAAGCGGGAAGCCCGCGACCGGGCGCAGAAAGAGCTCGACCGCATTACCAAAGAGTCTAAAGAGGAAGCTCTCAAGCTGGTGGCGGCGGCTCGCCAGGTATCCGAGGAGACAGCCGGCTCCATTATCACCGAAGCCAGGAAGGAAGCCGACCGCCTGACCAGGAAATACGTGGATGATGCGCGCCGAGAGGTGGAAGCATCGGACAAGACCACTCTGGAACTCAAAGTCAAAGCCGAGCGGGACATTGAGGAAATCCGCCGCCGGGCGCAGATGGAAGCTGACCAGATTACCAACGAAGCCCGAGAAAACGCCCGCAAATCGGACAAAAAAGAGGTTGTCGGCATTATCGCCGAAGCCAAGCAGAAAGCGGAACAGCTCATCAACGACGCGCGCACCCGCGCCCAGAAAGAGCGCGAGCAGGTAATTGCCAGCGTCATCACCGAGTCGCGACAGCGTGCCGAGCTCGAAGCGGCACAGGTCCTCACCGAAGCCCGCCAGAAGGCGGAGAAGCTAATCGCCGAAGCGCGCTTCAAAGTCCGCGCCGAACTGGAGAAATCGGTGATGCTCGCCGTTGGCGCTCAGCAGAAGCTGGGCCGGGCCATTGAGCTGGCGCAGAGCGAGATGGTACTCCCGGGCAAGAACGGCAACGGCCGCAATCACGAAGCTGAGGCTAAGATTGCCGCGACTACACCGGCCGATGAGGAGAAGTCATACAAAGGCCGACTGGAGCTGGACATCCTGCCACCCATCGATTTCAATCAGATTGCCGCCCTGGAGAAGTTGCTCCTTCAGGTACCCCAGCTGAAGATTGTGGGCAAAGGCGGCTCCAGCGCCGGCAACTGGGCCGAGATTGAAGTCGTCGAGCCGATACCCTTGCTCAAGATTCTCAAGAGAATGCCGCCGGTGAAAGAGGTCGTCGAGCATGGCAGCAACATCATCGTGGCGCTGAGGGCAAGACAGCCCGCCTAGAACACTCCCTCTCGCTTCAGGCTCAGGTATTTACGGTCGCCGATGATGATGTGGTCGAGGACGTCTATCCCGATAATTCCCCCCGCCTCGGCCAGTCTTTTGGTCAGATTGACATCATCGTCTGAGGCCTGGGGGTCGCCGGAGGGGTGGTTGTGGACAAAGATGACCGAGGCGGCGCTGGCGGAGATGGCTTCCTTGAACACCTCGCGGGGGTGAACGATACTGCTGTCCAGACTGCCGACGGACACTTCCGCCACCCGGATGAGTTGGTTCCTGGTGTCCAGCAGGAGCGCCAGAAAGTACTCTTTCTTCTTATCGCTGAGTCGCCCCTGCACCAGCGCGGCCACATCTTCCGGGGTCTTGACCACCGGCTTCTCGCCGCTTTCCGTCTGAGTGCCTAATCGATTCGCCAACTCAAAGGCGGCTCTAATCTGGCAGGCCTTAGCAATGCCGATGCCCTTAATCTGCGCCAACTGTTCGACGGAGGCGGCGGCGATTCCTCTAAGGCTGCCAAAGTCGCTGAGTAAACGCTGAGCGGTCACCATCACCGATTCCCCGCTCACTCCCCGCCCCATAATGACCGCCAGAATTTCCTGGGCAGAGAGCGCCTCTACGCCAAACTGCTGGAGCCTTTCGCGAGGACGCTCCGGGACAGGCAGGTCGTGGATGGTGAAAGACTTCTTCACCGGGTCGTTCTTGTTGGCTTTCAACCTACCTTGACTCCCGGCATAATGCGCTGTCGCCATAGAGCATTCAGCCCGTCCATATCAAAGCCATAGACCTTCATCAAAGCGCCGTCATAGCTGGCGCCCTGGCGGAAGGCATTAAGCAAATCGAGCATCTTCGCCTGGCCGTACTCCTTGATGAGGAACGCGACGATGCTGTGACTCTCAGCGTAACCGAGGATAGCTTCGTCGGCAAAGGCCGAGAACGGGCTGGCAAGAGTGCGCACGGAAAACAGCCTCTGTTCAGCGATTGCCTTCGCCAGCGCATTGGCAAAAGGGACCTCAATCGGTCCCTCGAAGTTCATCGCCAGGCCTTCATCGAGCCACACCGGCGTGTCGCCATAGGCGTTAAAAGTGACCTGGTTGGTGACCAGGTGGGTCAGCTCGTGAGCCATCGCCCGGCTACCCCATGCCAATTTACTCGGCGAAATACCGATGGAAATAGTGCCAAACCGTGTGAAGGTCACCCCGCCCGTCCACTCCTGCGGGAAAATCATCGCCCCCTGCAGGTCGCCGCTGCTGGCGTAGATATAGATTTTAACAGGTTTCTCCAGTTGAGCGCCGGTGGCCTGCGCCAGTTGTCTTAGAGTCTCCTGGGCAACCCGCATCAGCTCGCGGGCGAAAGTCTCATTGCCTTCATACCACAGGATGGTGACCTTGCCCTCGGTAATCTGGCGCCAGGTGTAGCGGGTGTCATCAAAGCTAAGGCTGACCGGACTGGTCTCGACCGTGCTTCCCCTCGCGTCTTTCACTGTCCACCAGTAGGTCACGGCGGTGCCCGGCGGCATTCCCCCGCTCTTGCGCATATCCCAGGTCCATCGGGCTTCGACCCTGGTCGCCGGGTTGAACTCGAGCAAAATCTCGCTGGTAACATCAGCAAAGCTCGCCTGGTCGACCTTGTAGCGCAAGCGGATGTCGGTGATGCTGCTGGCGCTCTGCGCGCTGATGCTGAAGTTGAGCTTGAGCGGGAACTCCACTTTCGCCGAGCTGGCGGAAACGGCAATATCGCCCTGGGCAAGCACCAAGCCCGGACTGAGCAGTCCTGCCAGGAGACAAACCAGTAATGCCAGAATGCTTAACTTCCTCACCATTGCTCCCTCCCCAGACCCGACCGCAGATAGGCATTAATGAACTCATCCAACTCGCCATCAAGCACTGCCTCCGGATTGCCGGACTGGTAGTCCGTGCGGTGGTCTTTCACCATTTTGTACGGGTGGAGGACGTAGCTGCGAATCTGGTTGCCCCACCCCGCCGTAATTCTCTTACCTTTCAGTTTGGCTCGCTCCTCAGCTTGCTGTTCAAGACGCTTTTCCAGGATACGGGCTTTCAGGATGCGCATTGCCGTCTCTTTATTCTGGCGCTGGGAGCGCTCCGTCTGACAGGTTACGATAATCCCCGTGGGGATATGAGTAATCCGCACCGCGCTGCTCGTTTTCTGCATGTGCTGGCCGCCCGGCGCGCTGGAACGGTAGACGTCTATCTTCAAATCGTCTGACTCCATCTTGACATCAACATCGCCGGCGGCTTCCGGCATCACCTCGACCAGCGCAAAAGAAGTGTGACGCCCGTGGTCGGCATCGAAAGGCGAAAGCCGCACCAGCCGGTGGACGCCGTGCTCCGATTTCAGGTAACCTGACGCGTAATCGCCGCTGATGCCGATGACCACGCTTTTCACTCCCGCCTCCTCGCCCGGCGAGACATCAAGCGCTTCCGTCTTGTAGCCACGGCGCTCGGCCCAGCGCAGGTACATTCGCATCAACATCGCCGCCCAGTCCTGCGATTCGGTGCCGCCGGCGCCGGCGTGGATTGCCAGAATACCGTTGCGGTTATCGAATTCGCCGCTGAACGCCATCTGGAACTCCAGCTCATCGAGCTGGGTGGATAGCTTATCAATTTCTGCCTCGATTTCACCCAGAAGTGACGTGTCCTTTTCGGCCAGTGTCAATAGCTCAGTAAGGTCAGCCGCCCTCTTCTCCAGGCCTCGCCACATCTCCACCGCTTTCTTTTTCTCCGCCATCTGACGCATTACACTCTGGGCACTCGACTGGTCGAGCCAGAAGTCAGGTTTAGCCGACTCCTTTTCAAGTTCGGCGATTTCTTTTTCTTTAGTGGCGACGTCAAAGGCGCACCAGCGCCGCGGAGATTCTTGACTGCAATTCCTTGAGCCTGTTCTGAAGTTCCTGCATTTACCTTCTCCTGGGCAACAAGCCCTTCTCCTGAAGGGCTGTTTCTATCCTGCCGCCACCTGCGGCGATATGGGCAAGGCGCGTCGGCTCTGGGAGACGGTGGCTGCGGCCGCACGCCAGAACCCAGCGAATCGACGCCGGAAGGTCGACCCTGTGTCCAATGGAAATAAAGACCGGCCGCGAACCGGCTTTTGTTCGCAGTGCCACGCCAATCACCTCGCCGTTTTCGTCCATCAGTTCCGCGTAGCTGCCCGTCTCCTCGCCCACCGCGCCGTGCGTGCCGGTCAGCCGCGACTTGGCGCAGCCGATGGTCGGCGTGTCCAGCCAAAGCCCAAGATGAGAGGCGATGCCGAGACGGCGGGGGTGAGCAATGCCCTGCCCGTCAACCAGAATCAGGTCGGGCGTGGTCTCAAGCCGCTCAAAGATAGACAGTAAGATTGGCGACTCGCGGAAGGAGAGCAGACCGGGCACGTAGGGAAAGGTCACTTCGGTGGTGAGCACCTTCACCTCGACCGGGTCGAGGTCGGGATAGCTGAGGACCACCACCGCGCCCGTGGCGGCGCCTCTCGGCTTCGGCGCCGAAATATCGACTCCGGCGATGAAGCGCGGGTTATTGACTTCATTCACGCAGGAGACCCGGGCCGCCAGACGTTTCTGGATTGCAACGGCCTCGGTAGCGGTGACATCCCAGCGGTGCAGCTTGTCTGCCTTCACACTCCGATTATATCCTCAATATGGGCCTTTGGCAACTGAGTAACACTTCCCCTTTCATCTCCTCTCCTCAAGTTTGTCGAGTTGATTGAGTTTGTTGAGTTGTCCAAATCAAGAATGAACTCAATAAACCCTAAACTGGACAAGCCGGAACCAGGTCTTTTGAATTTGGGCCTGGCTTAACTGAAAGGAAATCGTCACATAGTCCTGTCATTTTCGCGCAAGATTTCAAACATAAGGGACTACAAACTCAATGAACTAGAAGGGCAGAGGAACGGGTTGCTGGCATTTGTTGACAGCTTGCTCGATAATATTGCATAATTATTCCATAATCAGTCGACAAAGGCCAGGTGAGAATGGTAAAAATCAGACTCAGAAGAATTGGCGCCAAGAAACAGCCCTACTATCGGATTGTGGTCACCGATTCTAAGGCGCCCAACGATGGTGGTTTCATTGAAATCATCGGGAACTTTAATCCGCGCACCGACCCCGAGACCGTGACTATTGATGAGGCCAGAGCAATTCACTGGTTGCAGGTTGGCGCACAACCAACGGACACTGCCCGCAGGCTACTGACCAAGACCGGTATCATAGAGAAGTCCAAGGCAAGCAAGGAGAAGACATGAAGGAGTTAGTAGAGTACATCGCCAGGTCCATCGTCGACGCACCGGACGCAGTGAAAGTTGAGGAAGTGGCTGATGAAGGCGGCATAACCCTCAAACTCTCGGTTGCCGATGCAGATAAGGGCAGAGTTATTGGCAAGCAGGGTAGAATCGCCGAAGCCATGCGCACCCTGCTCAGAGTAAAGGCGGCCAAGGCATCCACCAAAGTCAGACTTGAGATTATCTGAACGCCACGGTTGACCATCCGGTTAGATTCAATCCTGCCGGTTCTCCAAGCCCATCGCACCGGGAGCCGGCAGCAAGCTTAGTTTAATACGCAAAACGAACCCAGGACGGCAAATTCAAGCTGGGGATAAGTTGTCCCTTTTTCCAGCGGGTGGAGGAGCCTACCGCCCTGCCTTCCGCCGCTTGACCATATTAGCCACTCTGAGACGGGCAACGGCGCGCAGGAGCGCCACCTCCGCCTGTGCCTCATCAAAGCCCGGGGCTTTCTTCCTGGTGAGCGCCTCCCTGGCCTTCTCCCGCGCCGCTTGAGCGCGCAGGACATCAATCTCTTCCGCCCGTTCCGCGGCATCGGCCAGGACGACAACGTGGTCCGGCCTGACCTCAAGGAAACCGCCCGAAACCACCAGCAGGATTTCCTCCCCGCCCTTCTTGATTTTCAGTTCGCCCGGCTGGAGGATGGTCATCAGCGGGGCATGGTGGGGTAGAATACCCAGCTCCCCTTCCACTCCGGTGGCAATCACCATGTCCACGTTATCGGAGTAGACCGAGCGTTCCGCAGTGACAATATCCAGTTTGATGGTTGCCATTGACTATACCTTCAGGCTCTTCGCCGCCTCGACGACGTCCTCGATGGCGCCCGCCATATAGAAAGCCTGCTCCGGCAGGTCGTCATACTTGCCTTCCAGGATTTCCTTGAAGCCGCGCACCGTGTCTTTGATGGACACGTACTTGCCCTTGCGTCCGGTGAAGACCTCGGTGACGAACATCGGCTGGGAGAGGAAGCGTTGTATGCGGCGGGCGCGCGACACGGTTAGCTTATCTTCTTCGCTCAACTCCTCAATGCCGAGGATAGCGATGATATCCTGCAAGTCCTTGTAGCGCTGGAGCACCCTCTGCACCTCGCGGGCAACACGGTAGTGCTCCTCCCCGACAACGCCGGGGGTAAGAATGCGGGAGTTCGAGGTGAGCGGGTCGACTGCCGGGTAGAGGCCCTGCGCCGCAATCGCCCGGTCGAGCGCAATCACGGCATCGAGATGCCCGAAGGTGGTGACCACGCCGGGGTCGGTATAATCATCCGCCGGCACATAGATTGCCTGGAAGGAGGTAATGGAGCCATTCTTGGTCGAGGTGATTCTCTCCTCCAGCTCGCCCATCTCGGTGGCCAGGGTCGGCTGGTAGCCTACCGCCGACGGCATCCGTCCCAGCAGGGCCGAGACTTCCATCCCCGCCAGCGTGTAGCGGTAAATATTATCGATGAACAGCAGAACGTCCTGGTGCTCCACATCGCGGAAGTATTCCGCCATTGTCAGGCCGGTCAGCCCGACGCGCAGGCGCACGCCCGGCGGCTCATTCATCTGGCCGAAGACCATCACTGTCTTTCCGATGACACCGGAAGCCTTCATCTCATTCCAGAGGTCGTTGCCTTCGCGCGACCTCTCGCCGATGCCGGTGAAGACGGAAAAGCCGCCGTGCACCGTGGCGATGTTGCGGATAAGCTCCTGGATAATAACCGTCTTGCCCACGCCCGCGCCGCCATAGGCGCCAATCTTGCCGCCTTTGGTGAACGGCGTGATGAGGTCGATGACCTTGAGGCCCGTCTCCAGCATCTGCGTGGTAGTGGCTTGCTCCTCAAAGGTCGGCGCCAGGCGGTGGATGGGCCAGCGTTCCTTGACGTCAACCGCGCCGAGGCGGTCGATGGGGTCGCCCAGGACATCGAAAAGCCGTCCCAGCGTGGCTTTGCCCACGGGAACACTGATGGACGCGCCGGTATCGATGGCTTCCGCGCCCCGGCCAATGCCGTCGGTGGGGGCCAGCGCCAGGCACCTCACCCAGTTATTGCCGAGGTGGTCCTGCACTTCCAGAACCAAGCGGCTATCGCCCATCATAACATCAATGGCGTTAAACAGGGCCGGCACTTCGTCCGGGGGAAACTCAACGTCCACCACCGTGCCGATGACCTGAACGATTCTCCCTTTGCTTCCTTTTGCCATTAAGACCTCCTGACTAAGCCAGAGCGGCGGCACCGCCCGCAATATCGAGGATTTCGTTGGTGATGCTTTCCTGGCGGGCTTTATTGTACATCAGTGTCAGACCCTGGATAAGCTCCTCCGCGTTATCCGTGGCGCTCCGCATCGCCACCATACGCGCTGATTGCTCGCTGGCAATCGCTTCCAGTATGGCGTGATAGACCTGCATCTCGACAAAGCGAGGCAGGAGTTCACCCAGCACCTTCGCCGCGCCTGGCTCATAAATATAGTCAACGTTCTGAGACCGTGGTATCTTCGCCGGTTCGATGGGAAGAAGTTGCTGTATCACCGGCTTCTGCACCATCGTATTGAGGAAACGGGCATACGCCAGGTAAACAACATCAACCACACCGTTAGTATAATCATCGATGATGATGCGTGATATGGGTAGAGTCTGGAGCAAAGTAGGCTTATCGCCAATCTGGGTGAACTGGGCGCAGATGTCCCGGCCGTAGCGCCGCATAAACTCCATCCCTTTGCGCCCTACCGCCACCAGCGACACGGGTGCCGCCTGTGCCAGGATGAAGCCTCCGGTCAGGCGGTTGAGGCTGGAGTTCAGCCCACCGCATAGCCCACGGTCCGGCGTGATGTGCACAATGCCGATTTTCTGCACCGGATGCCTCTGGAGGAGCGGATGCAGTCCCTCGGTTTGCGGCAGCGCCGCCAGGTCGGCGATGACCTGGTGGATTTTATCCGAATATGGACGCCCCGCCAAACCGCGCTCCTGCGCCCGCTTCATCTTAGAGGCGGCCACCATCTCCATCGCCCGGGTGATTTTGGCGGTGTTCTGAACGCCCCTTATGCGCCGCTTGATGAGACGAGTGCTAGCCAAACCTTAAACTCACCTGCCTGTTCGTCTTACGTTCCCGCCGCAAAGCTCTGCTTGAACTCGGCGATTGCTTTCTTCAGTTTTTCTTCAGTCTCGGCGACCAGGTCCTTCGTCTCAGCGATGGACTTACCCACCTCGGGGTAGTTCGCGTCCATAAACTGATAGAACCGCGGCTCCAGTAGCGCCATTTTGTTCAACGGAATCTCATCGAGATGGCCGTTGATGGCGGCGTAGAGAATGATGACCTGCCGTTCCAGCGGCATGGGCGCGGACTGCGGCTGTTTCAGCACCTCGATGAGGTGCCGGCCCCGCTCGAGCTGCGCCTGGGTTGCCTTGTCCAGTTCACTGGCGCCAAACTGGGCAAACGCCTCAACATTCCGGTACTGCGCCATCTCCAGTCGCAGGCGACCGGCCACCTTCCGCATTGCCTTGGTCTGAGCGTTGCTCCCGACCCGGGACACCGAAAGCCCCACGTCCAGCGCCGGTTTGATGCCGGCATTGAACAGGTCGGTCTCCAGGTACATCTGGCCATCGGTGATGGAGATGACGTTGGTCGGGATGTAGGCGGACATATCGCCCGCCTGGGTCTCGATGATGGGGAGGGCCGTCAGCGACCCGCCCCCGTATTCCGGGGCATACTTGGCCGCCCGCTCCAGGAGACGGCTGTGCAGGTAGAAAACATCGCCGGGGTAGGCTTCCCGGCCCGGCGGCCGGTGCAGTAGCAGAGAAATCTGCCGGTAAGCCCAGGCATGCCGGGTAAGGTCATCATAGACCACGAGGACGTCCTTCCCCTGCTCCATAAACTCCTCGCCCATAGCACAGCCGGCGTAGGGCGCGAGGTATTGCAGGGCAACCGAGTCGGAGGCATTCGCCGCCACGACAATGGTGTGCTTCATCGCGCCTTGCGCTTCCAGAGTGGCGACCACCTGTGCCACCTTGGATGCCTTCTGCCCGATGGCGACATAGATGCAGGTGAGGTTACCCCCCTTCTGGTTGATGATGGTGTCCAGAGCGATGGCGGTCTTGCCGGTGGAGCGGTCGCCGATGATAAGCTCGCGCTGGCCCCGCCCGATAGGAATAATGCTATCGACGGCCTTGATGCCCGTCTGCACCGGCGTGTCGACCGACTTCCTCAGCACCACGTTGGGAGCGACCCTCTCAATGGGACGGCTCCGCGTCGTCTTCACCGCACCCCGGCCATCCAGCGGCCGGCCGAGAGAGTCGACCACCCGGCCGATGAGCGCTTCCCCGACCGGCACTTCGGACACGCGGCCGGTGACGCGGACTTCATCGCCTTCTTTGATTTTGGTGTAGTCGCCAAAAATCAGCGCGGCGACGTTGTCCTCCTCTAGGTTCACGGCCATGCCGATGACATCGTTGGGAAACTGGAGAAGCTCGTTGTACTTGGCGGACGATAGCCCGTGAATACGGGCAATGCCATCGCCAACCCCAATCACCGTACCCACTTCCACCATGGATACGGTCATACCGAACTGCTCTATCTGCTGCTTAATGACCGCAACAATATCCTGTCCCTTTGTTGCCACCCGATACCTCCTTTGCCTGGACCCGTAGCAACTTTCCTGGCTATCTCAGCCTACTGCTTACCCTCAACGAGGGCCTGAACGACGGTCGGGTCGGCCAGAGTGCTGGTATCGCCCAGGTTGTCGATATCGCCGGACGCAATCTTGACCAGGATGCGTCGCATAATCTTGCCGCTCCTGGTCTTGGGCAAAGCGTTGGCAAACTGGATTTTCTCCGGGCTGGCGATGGGGCCGATTTCCTTACGGACATGCTGGACCAGCTGTTTCTTCAGGTCGTCAGAAGGTTCGATGCCGACCTTCAGCGTAACGAAAGCATAGATTGCCTGCCCCTTGATTTCGTGGGGCATCGGCACCACGGCTGCCTCCGCCACCGCGGTATTGGACACCAGCGCGCTCTCGACTTCCGCCGTGCCGATGCGGTGACCGGAAATCTTGATGACGTCATCCATTCTGCCCATCAGCCAGAAGTAGCCATCTTCGTCAACCCGAGCGCTATCACCCGTGGTGTAGTTACCCGGAAAACGCACGAAGTAGGTGTTCTTGAACCGCTCCGGGTCACCGTAGACGCGCCTCATTAAGCCGGGCCACGGCCGTTTGATGACCAGGTAGCCGCCCTCATTGACACCAGCCGGCGTGCCGTCTTCTCTCAGCACCGCCGGGAGAATGCCGGGGAACGGCAGAGTGGCGGAACCGGGCTTGGTGGGAATAGCCCCGGGGAGCGGGGTTATCAGGATACCGCCGGTCTCGGTCTGCCACCAGGTATCGACAATGGGACATTTCCCCTTGCCGATGACATTGTAGTACCATATCCAGGCTTCCGGGTTGATTGGCTCGCCGACGGTGCCCAGAATCCGGAGTGAGCTCAGGTCGTGCTTGTTGACCCAATCATCTCCCTCTCGCATCAGCGAGCGCAGGGCGGTCGGGGCAGTGTAGAAGATATTTACCTGGTATTTCTCCACCAGCTCCCAGAAGCGGTCGGGGTGCGGATAGGTGGGAATACCTTCGAACATCATAGTCGTGGCGCCAAGCGATAGCGGTCCGTAGACAATGTAGCTGTGTCCGGTAATCCAGCCGATATCGGCGGTGCACCAGTAAGTATCCTCGTCCTTGAGGTCGAATATCCACTTGGCGGTCTGCATTACATAGAGCAGGTACCCCGCCGAAGTATGCAAGACACCCTTGGGCTTGCCGGTGCTGCCGCTGGTGTACAGGATAAAAAGCGGGTCTTCGGAGTCCATCACTTCCGGGTCGGCGCAGGGCTCAATATCGGAGCCGGCCATCAGGTCATGCCACCACCTATCGCGGACTTCCTTGAGCGGCACATCGATGTTGGCTCTCTGGAGCACGATGACGTCTTTGACATCCGGGCAGGACTGCAACGCCAGGTCGGCGTTGTCCTTGCTGCGGATGACCTTACCGCCGCGATAGTAGCCGTCACAGCAAATCAGGACTTTGGAACCGCAGTCCAGAATTCTGTCTTTCAGCGCTTCGGCGCTAAAACCGCCGAAGACCACGTTATGAACGGCGCCGATACGAGCAATGGCCAGCATGGCAATCGGTAGCTCGGGCACCATTGGCAGGTAGATAGTGACCCGGTCGCCCTTCTTGACGCCAATCTTCTTCAGGACGTTGGCAAACCGGCAGACCTCACGGTGCAACTGCTGATAGGTCATCACCCGGGTATCGCCGATATCACCTTCCCAGATAATAGCGGCTTTGTTCTTGCGCCAGCCGTTCAGGTGGCGGTCGAGGCAGTTGTAGCTGACATTGAGCTTGCCGCCGACGAACCACTCGTGCTTGGCTTCCCGGAAATTATCGACCAGGACCTTGTCCCATTTCTTGAACCAGTGCAGTTGTTCCGCGGCTTCCGCCCAGAACTTCTCCGGGTCTTTGATGGACCTCTCGTAGAGTTCCCGGTACTGCTCCATATTCTTGATGTAGGCTTCTTCGCTGAGTTCCTTGGGGGGTTGGAAGACTCTTTTCTCCCCCATCATCGACGTAATGGTTGTTGCTTCTGCCATGAATACCTCCGCGTGTTTTTCATATTTTTACAGCGCACCACCATACCAGCCGATAGTGGCGCTAATCAGTTGCCAGTTTATCGCCAAATACCGTGAGTTTCCTGGATTACTCCTGCGAGGTAACGCCCATCAACTGGGTATAAGCATGCTGTAGTCGCTGAGCGATAACCGATGCCAGCCCGCGGTGCACCTTGCAGCCGATGGGCGGCACGGTGTGACATAGCCCCATCAGGTCCGTGCCGTGGAAGACGAGCACCTTGGTCGTCTCGATGGCTTTCGCCGTGGTCGTGCTTCGATACGGCGGCAACATCGCCGACCAGCCGATGATATCAAAGTTGGACGCGGCCTGTATCTGGCGACGGGTCATCGGTCCCAGCTCCAGGTAAAGCCCCACCAGGCCATCCTCGATGACATACATCTTATCCTGGGTCCTTCCCTGCTTGGACAGCGCCTCGCCAACTTCAAATGTCTGGGTGCTGACCATATTAGCCAGTGTCTTGAGCTGTTCGTCCGTCAGGTCCCCAAAGAATGAGCACTTCTTCAGAACATCAATTTTGTTCATGTAACCTCCTTCTAGTTTAAGCTCTTTCTGAGTCTAGCTCTTGCCAATCAACTCTTTTTTCAGAGCTTCCAGCTTGGTTTTTATGCTGCCGTCCAGTGATTTCCCACTCACCTTCACCACCATCCCACCGATAATCGCCGGGGCAACGTCCGCCTCAATCACGACCTTCTTGCCGATGATTCGCCCCAGGCGCTCCGCCAGCTTATTTGCTTCATCCTTGTCCAGCGCCACTGCCGTGCTGACCTCCGCATGCTCGATACCGCGGTAGCCATCCAGTCGGCGCTGGTATTCCGCGGCAATATCTCCCATCAGATGCAGCCGCCCTCGGTTCACCAGGAGCATAACCAGGTTCAGCGCCAGCGGGTTTATCCCCTCCAGTTGGTCGGAGAGCAGTTTTGCTTTCTCCTTGAAGCGCAGTTTCGGGCTTTCCAGGAACGCTTTTATCTCGGCGTCGCTGACCAATGCGGCAAACGACTGCAGGTCAGACTGCCAGCGGTCCAGTTCGTTCGCCTGCTGGGCGATTTCGAAGATTGCCTGCGCGTAGCGCCGCGGATAAGCTCGTCTTGGCATCGTGCCTAGTCCTTTATTATTTCCCCTTCCAGGACTTTCTCAATCAGCTCGCGGTGCGCTTCCTTGTCCAGCGACCGCTCGATAACCTTTTCCGCCGCCATTATGGTCAGGTCGACAAACTCCTTGCGCACGCCCTGGATAGCTTTATCACGCTCGTGCTGGATTTCGCTGCGGGCGCGGTCAATCAACGTCTCCGCTTCCTGTTTCGCTTCCTCGCGCGACTTCACTTTGATTTCTTCACCCACGGCCACGGCCCGGTTGATTCGTTCCTGACCTTCGCGGCTCGCCGTCTCGATTTGCTTCTTGACGGTCTCCTCGGTATGGGTAAGCTGTTGCTTAATCGCCTCGGCGTTCTCCATGCTCTCTTTGACGCGGCGAGAGCGCTCGTCCAGCATCCGCATCAGCGGTTTGTAGGCGGCGAAGTAGAGCAGGACAAACAAAATGCCGACATTAACCACCTGCGCGAGCAACGTCGCCCAATTTATGCCTAGTTCTCCAATGCCCTCCATTGTCTTCTCCAGAGCCTAGCTTAGCTTGGGCAAGAGGGCCAGGAAAAGCATGCCAATCAGGAACACGCCGCCTAGAATTCCCGCCGAAATGATAATGGCAAGTGAAATGGGTATTCCATCCTGTCCCATATCAGTCCTCCTTAATTACCTTTAGCCGACGAAGACCAGAATGATGGCGATAATCAGAGCGTAAATGCCGATAGCTTCGGCGAAGGCGGTCACCAGAATCATGTTCGTCATGATGGCGCCACTTGCTTCAGGGTTGCGGGCTATACCCTGAAGAGCAGAAAATCCGATGAGTCCGATGGCCAGCGCCGGTCCAAGCAATCCCAGACTGGCGGCCAACCCGACCGCGAGTAGCTTCATTACCTCTGGTTCCATTCAATTACCTCCTTCTTGTACTCACTTGACTCAGTTATGTCAAGTTTATTCTTTATGCGTTTCCTGTGCCTCTCCGTGATGCATCACCGCCAGTGTCAGGAAGACCAGCGTCAGCCCGCTGAAAATCAGCGCCTGCACGAAGCCGACCAGCATCTCCAGCCCGTAGAACACGGACGGAAACACGAAAGGCATGAGAAAGGCCGCGCTCAGCAACAGGATTTCCCCGGCCGTCATATTGCCAAAGAGACGGAAGGTGAAACTGAGAATTCGCACAAACTCACTCAGTGTCTCCAACACACCAACGAAGATTTGAATCAAGCCGGAGAACATGGCGCCAAAGCCGGCGCCCACCTTCCCTTTCAGTACCTGACCCAGGCCGCGCAGGAAAGGCCCCAGGTTGAAGAACTTGCTCAGATACTTAATCCCCAGCGACCTCAGCCCGAAGTACTCGACGAAAAGGAAGGAGACCAATGCCAGCGCCAGCGGCACATTAATGTCAGTGTTGGCGCCGCGCAGGAGGTGCACAGCATATCCCTCTTCATTGGTAATGGTAATCGAGCCAAAACCGGGCACGAGGCTCAGCCAGGCGTTAAAGGAGACGAAGAGGAAGATAGTCGCCACCACCGGAAAGAAGCGGCGGCCGTTTTTTTCGCCGGCGACGCGCCGACAGAAATCGTACACCCAACCCACCAGGAACTCGAAAGCGCTCTGCAGGCGACCGGGGACCATCTTCATTCTTCGAGTAATAATGAACGATAACCCCGCCAGCACAATGATGGTAAACCAGGCGCCGAGGATGCTATTGGTTATCAGGAAGCCGGCGATGTGGAAAACCACCTCGGCAGGCAGTTCCGGCTCCGGTCGCGGCACGCCGAGTAAGCTCATGCCCATCGGTCCCACGACCACGCCACCAAGTAAAAGAAGTACGATGATGGCCAGGACCCAGAGCGGAACTCCCGCCAGACGGCGCTTAAGCACTACTCACTCCTCTTGTTTCGCCGGTTACTCAGCAATGGCAAAAGCATCTGGTAAACGCCATAAAAGGCAACGATGATGCCCAGAATAAGACCCACTATTACCAAAATAGGCTTCGTATTCAGCCTGGTGTCCAACCATAGACCGGCCCCCACCCCCAGTACAATTGCGCCTCCGATGAAAAACCCCACCCCCACCAATCGGAGCGCCGCCGCCCACCGATTCATTCCCACCTCAATACGACCCTGTGAAGCATAGCAGACCTGTTTCCTTGAGGTCAAGTCAGGCTAGAAGCGCCCACAAAAAAAGAGCCCCCCTAGTTTCCCTTCCTGGAGCTCTTTACTGTCACTATCATCGTAATGGCAAGAATAGCCTCGACACCCCCGCTACTTCCCGCCAAACAGTTCTGAGAAGTCGCCATCAAAGTCCTTCAAGAAACCATGCATGTCCAGCACGTCATTGCCGGCCACCACTCCCACCTTCAGGAACCTCGTCAGTTCTGTCCTGGTGAGGTCGGTCACCGCCGGCGTTTTGCTCTCTTTGACCACAGCGGCGATGAGGACGTTCGTTTTACACCCGGAGCAGCGGACTCTCATGAACCAGAGCTCATCGCGGCGCCCCAGGATTTCGATGCCGTATTGCTCATAGTTCTGGCCGCAGGCACTGCACTTCATCGTTGTCATTAGCTTGCGGATACGTTTCTCTTCCATCTTTCCGCCCACAACCCCCTCAGCCCGGCGCTAAGATTTCCGTTTATCGAAGTCGTCCATGTCCAGGGTGTTGATGAAGTCGTAGAACGCGGACAGCTTCTTCATTTCTTCTTCGCT
>Ga0315288_10003395_pt1 | contig 20362 bp, 10 predicted proteins | sample YL17G11_20_MG_FD_203454 | JGI IMG/M metagenome (GOLD analysis project Ga0315288, IMG submission 203454) | Sediment microbial communities from Yellowstone Lake, YNP, Wyoming, USA - YL17G11_20 | ecosystem: Environmental > Aquatic > Freshwater > Lake > Sediment | place: USA: Wyoming | collected... | reverse complement strand
TGACGTCGGCTCGCCCCTCATCCGGAACTTCACTATAGACGACTATTCCGCCCACGCGCAGAACTGGGCCGTCACCCAGGATTCCCGCGGCGTGATGTATTTCGGCAACGGGTCCGGCATCCTGGAATTCGACGGCAGGAGCTGGACCCTCATCATAGTCCAGAACAATTCCCTTGTCCGATCTCTCAGCGTCAGCCGGGATGACATGATATATTATGGCGGGGTGAGCACGTTCGGTTACCTCGGCGTCGATTCCACCGGAAAAATTCAGCCTGTGTCCCTGCTGGGAAAAGTGGAATCCGAGAGTCGTGTCTTCAATGACGTCTGGAAGACGTTCGCCACCTCACGGGGCGTTTATTTCCTGACCGACAACAAGGTGTTCCGCTATCATGACGACGTCGTCGACGTCATCCCGGTCGAACTCATGCCGCGCCACGGCTTCCAGGTCGGCGACACGGTGCTGCTCTTCACCAAGGAGAACGGACTCTCCGCCGTCCGGGAGAACGAGGTCATTCCGCTCCCCCAAAGCCATGACCTCACCGGAAAAGAGCTTGGTTTGATCTGCGGCACGCCGTTCCGCGGCGGCAAGGCTTTCCTGGCCGCGCGGAGCGGTGCCTGTTTTCTATATAACCTGGATTTTTTTTACGACGCCTCTTCCGGAAGTTATGATTTCACACGACAGCCCGGCGCCGCCGGCCTTCTTGTGCCTTTCGCTGCCGAAATTTCGGAATACATCAATAATGAAAACAACCTGCTCTATAACGCTTACCGGATCGATGACGACCGATACGTCCTGACCACGATGAGGGGCGGCCTGGTTGTCATTGGTCCCGACGGACGGGTCAACCGGCTGATCAACAAGCGCCGCGGCTTGCAGGACGATACCGTCCGGGACGCATTCTACGACCGTCTGGGGAATTTGTGGCTGGCGCTCAACTCCGGCATCTCCTATGTCGAGTTCGATTCGCCCGTTTCCCAATTCAACATCCAGTCCGGCCTTCCCGCATACCTTCTCGCCGCGATCCGCTTCCAGGAGCGGCTCTACGCCGGCACGTTCACGGGAGTCTACCTTCTAACGGGCAGCGAATCGGCCCTGGAGAATAACGCGCAGACCTTCGTCCAGGTGGAGAACTGTACAACGGTGTGCTTCAGCTTCCTGGTATTCAAAGACATGCTGTTGGCGGGCTTGGACAACGGGATTTTCTGGGTCCGAGGCCGGTCAGGCCTCAGAATCAGCGACCATCCATACGTTTATTGCATGGGGACGTCCCGGAAATTCCCCGACCATGTCTTCCTCGGCCTTTTGGAGGGGTTCTCGGCCATAGAAACCAAGCCTTCCCGAAAAGAAGAAGGCCGCTCCGAAACCCGCTTCAATTCTATCGGAAAGCTTCCGGGAATTCCCCAGACGATCCGCAAGATCGTCGAGGACGGAGACGGTAATCTCTGGCTGACGACCTCGTTCGACGGGCTCATCCATCTCAGGTTCACCGGCGCCGATCCGTCCCGGTTCGAGGTAACTCGCTACGGCAAGGAACAAGGCTTGCCCCGGCTCGACTGGGATTTCACCCAGTATTATCAAAACCGCCTGATTGTCACAACCCAGGCGGGGATTTATGAAGCCGTCATTCCCCAGGGGACAACGCCGGACCCCAAGACCGTCCGGTTTATCCCGGAGAGCACCTTCGGGAAACCGTTTCTTGACCCGCCTGTAGTTCTCACAAACATTCTGGTCGACAAAGAGGGAAACCTCTTGGCGAACTCCGATAGGGGGGTCTTTCTCATCAAAAAGCAGGCGGACGGAACATTCCAGTGGGAAAAGACTCCTTTCCGCAAGATCCCGATCAACGACGTCGACGACTACCAGGATGAAAGGGGCGTCCTTTGGGCGCCGACCAACAAAGGGCTTTTCCGGTATGATCCCAACATCAAAAAAGTTTACGACATTCCCTACAAGACCCTCATCCGAAAGGTTGTGGTCGGCAAGAACAGGGCGGTCTTCAACGGCGCTTATTACGCGCCGGATTCGCGCCGCGGCGAACTGTACGCTAAGGTCTCTTTAAAGCAGCCCGAAAGCCTGATTCCCGTCCTTACCTACCGCGACAATTCCCTGGCATTCGAATACGCCGCCGCTTTCTTCGAGCCGGCGCCGGGACTCCAGTTCAAGCATATCCTGGAAAAATTCGAAACAGAGTGGACCGACTGGAGCGCCGAGACCCGGACCGAGTATACCAACCTCCCCGAGGGGGCTTACACCTTCCGGGTCAGGGCCCGGAACGTTTATGAACACGAGAGCGAGGAGGCGGTTTTTCGCTTTTCCATCCGGCCGCCATGGTACCGGACGATCCCGGCCTATCTGGCGTTCATCGTGTTCGGTGCCGCCGGATTCACCGGGATCCTCAAATTGTATACGATGAGGCTCCGGCGGGAGAAAGCCCGGCTTGAAGAGCTGGTGGCACTGCGCACGCAAGAACTGAAAGAGGCATCCCTGACCGATCCGCTCACCGGCCTCCGCAACCGGCGGTACATGACCGAGATCCTGAAGGACGACATCACGGCGTTCATTAAATTCAAGAGATTCCTAAAAGAGGCCGGAGACCGCCGGAACAAGGTCGACCAGGACAGGGTCGTGTTCGGCGTGATCGTCATGGACATCGACTTCTTCAAAGCGGTGAACGACACCTACGGTCACGAGGTCGGCGACCAGGTTTTGAAGCGATGCGCTGAGATCTTGAAGTCGTCCGTCCGCGCGGATGATGCCGTGATGAGGATCGGCGGCGAGGAGTTTATGGTCGTCCTGAAGAGGACTCAGCCCGAGTTCCTTGAAGTTTTCGCGAACAAGATCCGGGCCAAGTTCCAGGAGATGGATTTTCAGGTCGCCGACGGAACCATTGTGAAGAAGACGTGTTCCCTTGGCCTCACGGCGTTCCCGGTTTACTCCTCACAGCCGGACCTTGTCGATTTCGAGCACACGGTCATGATCGCGGACCTGGGCCTTTTTTATGCCAAGAGCCATGGCCGCAATCTCGCCGTCCATCTCATCGCCACCGAGATCCTGCCGCGGGATGAAGAAGAAGTCCGCCTGATGGCGACCTCCCTGGATTATGCCTTGAAAAATAGTCTCCTCAAGATCGGAATCAAGAAACCCCCCGATTTTTAGCTCGCCGAGCCCAAACAAGAAAAAACACCCGGCCTCGCTCCCGTAAAGATTCCGTCCGGAGGAGAGGGCTCAATACCAAATCGCGTTGAAAAGGAGCTTGAAGGTTCCATAGGGTTGGGCACGGTTCTGGACGCCGAATCCGAGTAAAACGACCTTGCCCTTGTCCATGGGGAACGCCGCTGCGGCGACCCTGTTCTTCAAATATTTTTCGCCCTTGAGATAGCCGCTGATGAGAAGGCTGTCGTCCGGATAGGAGGCGATGACCTCGCCGCCTTTTCCCCCCTCCCCACCGCCCGGGTAGAGCTGGAAGGCCGGGCTGTTGTAAAAAACGCCTGCGCCTTTTTCAGGCATGCCGTAAGCGACAGGGTGCGCCGGGTTGAACATCATGCGCAGAATGGACCCCGGGCAGACGAACTCGGGCGCTGCCGGCCTCGCTCCCGCGTCCCCGAACGGCCCCCCCGTGGATCCCCTGAAGCTCCGCAGCGCGTCTCCGGCCGGCAAGCCAAGCCGGTCGATGGCAAAGAGACAGCCCGAGTTCAGGGTGATCAGGGTGCCGCCCTCCCTCACGAACGCCTTAATGTTCATGACTCCGGCGTCCGAGATCCCGCCGACATAGTTCGGGGGCATCGTCCCCGGCGCGAAACCGTTGACGATGGCGTCGGCCGACATGGAAGGGATGATGAGCACATCGAACTTGGCGCGGAGAGCGCCCGCCCTTACCTCGGCGCTGGTGATATTCGCATAGGGGAATTCGTACTGCTCCAGGATCCAACGCGTCCAACCTTCGTCCATGCTGGCGCGCCAGGATTTATAGAGGGCGATCCTCGGCGTCTTGAGCTTCACGGTTTTCGCGGAAGCGGGCATCTCCCCGGCCGCGATTTCCAGCGAAAGCTCCCCGGCCAGGCCGGCCATATATTCCCGGGTGACGCTTCCCGCCCTCACGGCGAACGTTCCCGCCGGCCAGGTTTTCCCATTCAGGGAGAACGATTCCCGAGCCCGCGTGACTTCCCCGCCTTTTTTTAAAATCCTGTTGACGGCTGTGAAGCCGTTGTTGGCCTGGGTGGAAATCAACCAGAAGGACCCGCCGCCGGCCGCCGCGCCTCCCTCGAGATCAGCCCTTTTAATCTCGGCGAGCGTCGCAGCAAGCGGCGTGTCCACCCTCACCGCCTTGACTCCCATCTGGTAGGGCAGCGACCATCCGGCCAGGTCATAGGGAGGCAAGTAGGCGTTCTGGAACTGCTGGGGCTGGACAATCCCCTGCCATAAGTCGGGATACTTTGTCAGGTCCGGATAGGCCTGCTCCTCAAAAACCGCCTTGACAAACAGGGCGAACGGCTGGTTCATGGGGATGACCCAGGTTCCGGCCGGGTAGGAGACGCCGTCCGCAGTAAACGGCTTCTCCGCCCTGAATACCTTGATGCCTTGGAGAAGCAGGCGATCGACCAGGAGCGCCGCCGTCGGGGCGTCCCATTGCTCCCGAGGGATGATCCAGGCGTAGGGCGGCTCTTTGGCAAAGCGAGCCGCGGTGTCCTTCCCCATCCTGTACTTCCCATAGAGAAACGCCTCCCGGTAGAGCGCCGACGTATGCAGGACTGCCTTGGAGGCCGTCAGGCAGTAGTCGACGGCGTCTCGCAACCGCCACCAGCCGCCCTTCCAGGGGCTCGGATAAAAAACCGACGGCGTGAGGTCGCGGTAGTCTTCGGGGAAATCACGCACCGTGTAAAAGCGCGGCGTGGCATAAGAATAGAGGGCCGTCTCCGTCATGATGGAGATGATATGGAAAAAATCCCCGAACGAATCCTCGTATCCGGGGTAGATGAAGTCAAAAGCGAACCGGGAGATAGCGCCGTCCTTGCCCTCCTGGTCGAAAGCGTACCCCATGGCGCTGCCGATCAGGTTCTTGCCGCGGATGAACAGCGGGTGCAGGTTGGGATTGGTCGGCTCGGCGGCCGGAGGGATCCAGATCCGGGCCGGGAAGGGCGCGCTCTGATGATGGTCGTAGAGGACGACCGGGTACCAGACGCGGTTCAGGAGCCGGGTTATGTTCTGCGTCTCGACGAGGTTGTTCATGTAGGAATCGCGGTTGTCGTCGTGGCCGGCGTATCGGTTGTAGAGGTAGGGCATGGAGCTCGTTTCGAAGGGCGTGCCGATGTTCGGGTGATACCAGTCGGCGACAAGCTGCATCCCGTCGGGATTGGCGAAAACCAGGACCAGGATGGTATTTTCCAGGATGAGCCGGGTGTCGGCGTCGTCCGCCGTGATGAGGTCATAGGCGAGCTGGAGGGCGTGCTGGGCGGGCGCGCATTCCGAGGCATGGATGCCGACATCGATCCAAACGATCGCCTTGCCCTCGGCGGCCAGCTTACGCGCCTGTTCATCAGTCAGGCCCTCAACGACGGCCAGTTTTTGGGTAATTTCCCGGTAGCGGTCCAGGTTCTTCATCGTGTTTTCGGAGGCGATGACCGCGTAAATCATGGTCCGGCCCATGCCGGTCTTGCCCATTTCGAAGACCTTGAGCTTCGCCGATTCCCCCTCCAGGACCTTGAAGTAGGCGACAGCCTGGTCGTAGGTCGCCAGGTGGTAATCCGCTCCGACCCGGAAGCCCAGGGACTTCTCCGGGGGCGTGACCTCGGCGAATCCCCCCGCCGCCATGCTCAATAAAAAAAGCCCAAGAGCCGCCAAAACAGATATTTTCCAATGTTTGATGTTCGCGGACATGATGGCTCTCCTTCCCTCATCCCGCTTTCCTTTCCGGCCTCGCTTTTCGCGCATCAGCCGGCGAAGGTGACGGGCCGGCTCCAATTTTTCAATAATTCGCGGCCCTTGTCAAATGCCGCTGTCGGGTTCTCCCTGTCGTTCGGTCCGTAATCTCCCCCATTTGGTTCTATATGGGGGGAAGGCCGGGATGGGCTCGCTCCCGAAGTCCCGACATGGTCGCTTCGTCCATCCCGGCCGTGACAGGACCCGGTTTTCTGCTACAAATAAGAAATGGGGTAACTCCCGGACTTTTCCTTGTTTGACAAGCCGTTCCACCAGGGCATATAATTCCGTTCGGCGGCGGCAGTCAAGACAAGGACGGAAGGAAGATGAGATTCGAGGGCGCGCCTCCGGCAGGGAATCCGAGACCGGCTTTCCGGAATCATGACAAGCGGAGACTCGGGCTTGTTTTCCTGCAGGTTTTCATCCTCATGCTGTGCGTTGCCTTCCTCTCAGCCCAAAGTCTGGTCGAATTGGCCAAGAAGGAAAAGGAGCGGCGGGAACAGCTCAAGGGTAAGAGCGCCAAGGTTATAACCAACGACGACCTAAAAAACATAAAGAAAACGCCGGGAATTTCCGTGAGCCTGCCCCCGGCCGGCGAAGAGGCGGCGTCGATGTCGCGCCGGTTCTCCGTAACGCAGGAGCCTCCCCCCGCCCTTCAAAACCGTTACGCCCAGGAACCCAACGATGCAGGCACGCCGAATCCCCGATACGCGACCGAGGTTTTGGGCGAAACGCTCCGTGTCGAGAACGCTCAATATGCCGTCGACAGGCCGGACGGGCAGTACGCCGAAGTCGCCCATTTCGGCATGCTCGACCTGGCGTTGAACGCCAAAAACGGGCCGGGAGAGGACATCGCCGTCTATGCCCGGCGGGCCTCCGAGGGCATCCTTCCTGATTTTATGGTCTACGGCGTCCTCGTAATGGGGGACGACGGCGAGTGGACGGGCATCGGCCAGGGAACGGGGATCGCCAGGCCCGAAAAATTCGACCTCGGTAACATCCCATCCATCAAGAAGATCCGGATCATATTCAAATTACCCGCCGAGGGCGACATCCTTCTGAAGAACTTCAAGCTCTATCCAGGCGAATACAGCATCGGCATCGACGCCGTCGAAGTGCTGCATTGAATTCGGGCAGAGGAAGTCCCGCAAGCTCGAATTCCCGCAAAACTCCAAGACCGCATTTGAAATCCCTCCCGGCCTCGGTTAGAATAAGGCCTGCCTGAATCAAAAGAAGCCGCTGGAATCCGCCTGAGATGAACACAATGGACATCCGCAGAAGAACCGCCGCCCGGAATCCCGCCGGATTCCATGTCTTTCCCGACGAAGACGCGATCCCCTCGAAATATCGCTTCGACTCACCTTTCCGGCCGATGACTTATCTCGTCGGCGGCCAAGTCAAAGCATGGAAAGGCGCATCATCACCCGTTTATTCGCCCATCTCCATCAGGAAGGACCGCGGGCTGCGCAGGACGCTTCTCGGCCGCGCCCCCTCGCTCACGAGCGACGAAGCGCTCCGGGCTCTGGCCGCCGCGCATGAGGCCTTCGGCAGCGGCCGGGGCGAATGGCCGGCGTCCTCCATCAGCCGGCGCATTTCTTCCGTCGCCGAGTTCCTCGCCGGGTTCGGACGCAAAAAGAGCGTCGTCCTCAAGACGCTGATGTGGGAAATCGCCAAGCCCTATTCCGAGCTCGAGGACGAGTTCGGGCGGACGCTCGACTATACCCGCCAGATCATGGAGACGGCCCGCAACCTCGAGATAAACGCCCGCGCCGTTCGGTCCGAGAAGGGCATCCTGGGGATCATCCGCGATGAGCCCCTCGGCGTCGCCCTGTGCATGGGACCTTACAACTATCCCCTGTTTGAAACCCTTTCCCTCGTCACGGCCGCCCTGATCATGGGGAATACGGTCATCATCAAGCCGCCCCGCTTCGGCATCCTGTTTTTTCATCACCTACTCGAGGATTTCCGGCGCTCGTTCCCGCCCGGCGCAGTCAACGTGATCTTCGGCGAAGGCCCGGATATCATCGAGCCCCTGATGCGGAGTGGCGAGGTCGACATCTTCGCTTTCATCGGCTCGGCCAAGACGGCCAACCACCTCATCGGGCTCCACCCGCGGAAAAACCGGCTGCGCAATTTGCTCGGCCTGGAGGCCAAGAACGCGGCCGTCATCCTCCCCGACGCAAATCTTGACATCGCCGTCGGCGAATCGCTCCTCGGCGCTCTGGCGTTCAACGGCCAGCGCTGTGCCGCCCTGAAGATCTTTTTCGTCCACCGTAATGTTCTGGAGCCCTTCCTGGAGCGGATGACGGACGGGCTGGCCGGCATCCGGATCGGCCTGCCCTGGATGAAGGGCGTGAGAATCACGCCGCTGGCCGACCCGGAACGGATCCCCTACCTCGACGCACTGTGCCGGGAGGCGGTGGCACACGGCGGATGGATCCTTAACAGGGGCGGCGGAACTTTCGTGAAATCGCTCTTCTTCCCCACGCTGATCTCCCCCGTGAATTCAAAAATGAGAATTTTCCATGAGGAGCAGTTCGGCCCGGTCATCCCCGTCGTTCCCTACGACGACATCAGCGCTCCGCTCCACTACGTGTCCCGCTCCAAGTTCGGGCAGCAGGTGAGCGTCTTCGGAGAGGATTTCGGGGCGCTCGTCCAGGCCCTGGACAGCCTGCGGAGCCAGGTCTCCCGCATCAACATCAACACCAAGTGCCAGCGCGGTCCGGACTCCTTTCCGTTCACAGGCCGGAAGGATTCCGCCCTGGGCGATTTCTCCTCGACCGAGATCCTGGATGTCTTCTCGGCGAAATCCACGGTCGCGGCACGGGTGAATCCGGCGAACGAGCGGCTATTCCAAAAAATCAGTTGGCACTGATTATCCCTCCCGTCGACAAATAGTGTTCCCCGATTTTAGCAAGCCTCATGAGCCGAAAAACTTCTAAAGAAAAAGATTCTCGTCCATCTGGTGTGGGTGGATGGATCGAAGAGCATGGCAGATACAGACGAGGCGACCCTGGAGGGATGACTCTTTCCGATCAGGGCCGATTGGGAGCCGCCTTTTTCAGCCGGTACAGATACGCCGGCCGCAGAAGGACAAAAAGGGCCGTCTCTACGAGCATCATGTAAACAATCAGGTCGAGCCTTCTGAAAAGCGAGGCCGGCAGGATTAAAAGAAACAGGAGCGACCGAGCCTCCCCCCTGTCCCCCCTCTTTGTGTTTTTCGTATACCCCTTGGCCAGATAAAAAAGGGTGTTCTGCAGCGAGTTCAAGCCCGCCGCAAAAAGCCCGAGAACCAGCAGCAGCGTCCGGCCGGTGTAACGGAAAAGGCCCAGGCCGATCCCCGAAAGCAGGAAAAAGTCCAGGATCCGGTCGAGGCTGATGTCCAGAAAACCCCCGTATTCCGTGGAGAGGTTCTTGGATCGGGCCAGCATGCCGTCCGCGCAGTCGATGACTCCCGACAGGATGATGAAAATGCCGCCCGCCGTGAAATTCCCGGGTCTGCCGGTCGCAAACAAGACCGCGGCGGCCATTCCCAGGCAGAAGGACAGGACGGTCAACTGGTTGGGGGAAACGGGGGTTCTGATGACGGCCCGGACGATCAGCCAGCCCAGGGGGCGGAATAAATATTTATCCACCCTCAGTCCTTTCTCGAGAAAGGACCGGCCTTCTTCCTTCAGGGATTTATGGTATTCAATATCGTTTTCCTTAGCGTCCCCTGTCATGCGAGAATTATGCCACGGTGCAATATAATGTCAATCAGATCATGCGGAGCAAAACCCGTTTTCTTGAAAATCGAAAGAACGCAGGACTCGCGGCGCAGCTGAGGAGCCCCGCTTCAATCGCCAGGCAGAGCAGGAAGGCTGATAAAACCCGATGGATTTGCTGATCATAATTCCAGGGAGCAAAGAATTTCTCGTAGTGCCTTAGGGGTTTCCAATGGAGTCCTTTTTTTCAGAAGTCGTTATCTTTTCACCGGCCCCAAATAGCGGTCGAGCCAGGCCAGGGTTTCCCTGATGAATTCGTTGACGGGAGGAATGTGGTCGGTTTCGGCTGCAAAGAGCTTCTTATGTTCGGCCGGAGTTCCGAGCAGGTCGAACATCGGCCGGATATACATTTCGAAGTTATGGAGGGTGTCATAGATGCCGTTCATCATCAGGGTCGGTATCTTGACGCGGCCGATATAATTGATGTTTTGACCTCAGGGCGTCCCGAGCCGTCGATGCACCCGCCCAGCAAAACGCCGGCCTTGAGCCGCTCTTCGACGGCTTCGATATAGACTCCGAGCACCGCCCCCCAACTCATTCCATAAAACGCAATTTTCTGTCCGTCGATGTCCGGACGCGTTTCGAGATAATCCACGCATCTTCGAAAATCCTTGACCTCCTGGACGAACAGGTCCACGTACTGATGAGAGTTGAAATCGCCGAGGTTCAGGATCGCGGCCAGCGAGTCGCTTCCGCGTTCGAAGGTCCCCTTATAAACGGGATAGAGGGCCGCCCGACCGTTCTTGACGATGAATGAAAGGAACATGGGGAATTCGTAGTAGGTTTCGATGTCCCGGCTGGATTTCTGATCCATGGACGCGGATCCGGGATAATAAATGACCGCTTGGTAGGGGGGCGACGAGTTCTTCGGAAGGAAGAGGTGGGCCATGACCCGCTCGCCGCCATAGGCGGCGTCGAAGGTGACCGTTTCGTGGACCCAGTCCGGGCTTTCCTGGCGGGATTCGACACGGGCCTTCAGGTCCGTCTTGTCATAAGAAAATTGTTCCTTGTACACCTGAAAGACAGGATCCGGGACGGGCTTCTCCTTGTAAAGATCATTGGCCTCGACGAGTCTCACCCGCTGGAACGCGGCCGGGGGGACGCTCTTCGGATCTGGATAAACCGCGCAACGGAATCCGTTCTTGGGAGAACGTTCCATGGCCGGGGCTTGGCTCAGGTTGCCGAACATATAGGGATTGTCGTCCCAGGCGCCGCCCCTGATCGATCGTCCTTTCGCGGTTTCGTTCCAGCACCATTCCCGGACGTTCCCGGCCATGTCCAAGGCCCCGTACGCCGTCAGCCCCGGCAGGCTCCCCGCGGCGACAGGGCCCTTGCCGCGGAAGTTGCTGAAGGGGGCCAGGATGGCGAAGCCTCCGAGCTGGGGAACTTGGATGAGGGTCGTGTATTCCCCCCGGGCCATCCCCCAATGCTCCCCCGTCGGCAAGCTTTTGCCGGCGAATTCCGCGTAAGCCGCGGCTTCGTACCAGCTGACCCCCGAAACCGGATAGTCGCCCTGGCCTTCGGGATAATCCCCCGCCTGCCAGGTCGACGGCCCGGGCAGTCCCGTTTGGTCGACGAAGCCCTTGACCGCCTCTTCCCAACGCAGCTCTTTGCCGTTCGTGACGAACTTCTGCGTCCAGTATTTCCTGTTCCGGTAGCCGCCGCTCGTGACGAAGTCCTTGAATTGCCTGTTCGTGACCTCGCATCTATCGATGAAGAAGTCCGGCAATTCCCCCAGGCTCGTTTCCTCTCCCTTGATCCGGACCATCCCCGGAGGGATCGTCCCCGTCTTGTCCAGCACCCTCGAGAGATCGTTGGGGCCAAGGACGTCGTGCTTGCTGAGATCGGGGCCCCACGTGGACGCCGCGGCCAGGACCGTATCATAACCATCCTTCTCCATCTTCCACCTGAAGATGCCGATGGGCAGCCGCATCTTCTCGATCGGCGAAACGCCGAGAGAGGTCCACTCGCTCTCCGGAGCCATGTAGTCCTTCATGGAGATCTTCGCGCCCGGAGGATCGGTTTTGATGGTAACCTTGAATGAACAGTCCGAGAAGAGCCTAGCGAGTTTGGGGTCGCGCGGGATGTATCGTTCCGCTTCCTCCGCGAGCTTGTAGACGGCGAAGAGGTCGCGCCAGACGTTGTTCTCCCCGATCATCCGTTCAATCTGGGGAAGAGCCACATTCCGGGCCCAGCGGACCTTGCCCTGGTGCTTGAAGAAACGGACGCCGAGGAGGGCCAAAAGGACGAGCGCGGCGACCGTCGGCACCGCCACGCGGGGCTTCCGGATACGGCGGCCGAGCGTTTTCAGGTTCAACACTCCTGATTCGGCGAGATGAAGGCTCGTCTGATAGGCCCTCAGGTCTTTCAGCATTTCGTCCGCGGAGCCGTAGCGGGCCTCGCGGTTCTTCTTGAGGGCCCGGGCGATGACTTGCTGCAGCTCCACCGGAACCGGGGGTTTACGCAGCTTGAGTGACTTGGGCTCCTCATGGACGATCGAGTAGATGATGGAGACGTCCCTGTCCCCTTTGAACGGCAACTCGCCGGTGAGCATTTCGTAGAGGACGACCCCCAGCGACCAGAGGTCCGTCCGCTGATCCAACTCATCTCCGCGCGCCTGCTCGGGGGACATGTAGGCCACAGTGCCCAGCGTTGTCTGGCTCTTGGTCAGCGAGCTCCCGCCCCGCAGCTTGGCCAGCCCGAAGTCCATGACCTTGGCCTGGCCCTTGTTTGTAACCATGATGTTCGCGCTTTTGATGTCGCGGTGGATGATGCCCTTGCGGTGGGCTTCGCCGAGGCCGGCCGCGACTTGAACGGCGACGTCGAGCGCATCATCGATCTTGAGCGGCCCTTTCTTGATCTTGTCCCGGAGCGTTTCGCCTTCCACGTACTCCATGGCGATGAAGGACTGGTCTTCGGATTCCCCGACCTCATGGATGACGCAGATGTTCGGATGGGAGAGCGCCGCAGCCGCCTGGGCTTCGATGATGAACCTCTCTTTGAGCTCAGACGAGTTCATCAGGTGGGGCGGGAGGAATTTCAGGGCGACCGAACGTTTGAGCTTGATGTCCTCGGCCTTGTAGACGACGCCCATGCCGCCGTGCCCGACCTCGTCGAGGATCTTGTATTTGCCAGCGACGAGGCTGCCGGCCTTCAGGACTCGAACGGGCGTCTCGAGGGTCTTCGTCAGAGACGGGCCTTCGGGCCCCGTCTGGCCCAGGGGCGCGGCGCAGCTGCTGCAGAAGCGTGAGCCGTCGTTATTCTCGGAATGGCACTTCGGACATTCGACCATTACGATTCTCCCCTATTTATTTCCCCTGACCGGAATGCCCATGCGGCGCAGCAAGGCTTGGAAACGAGGCTCAGATCGCAGAGAATCCCAATGAGGCCAACAGTTGATGTAAGGCAAGTCGGGATCACGCTCCTCATAGGCTGTTTCCAGCCAATCGAGGGCTTTGTTCTTGTCCCCCACCAGCAGGTAGCTGTCGGCAATATCTATTGCGCCCATGCCCTTGTCATGGAGCGCCGCCTGCTCATCGGCCACGGCTCCCCAGGCCTTCGCGTAGCCCACCTTCGCGTAGGCCCGATCGAGAGCCTCCAATAAAGCAGGGAAATCGGAAAACCATTTTCTATCGATGGCGTGGACTTCGTCATATTTCTTCAGTTCGCGAAGGGAGAAATATAACGCGCCTTCGGCGACCGGGGCGCCGGGTTGCATGGCGAGGGTCTTGCGGGCCTGGGCCACGGCCTCATTGTAGCGCCTCGCGCAGTAGAGGATTACGGCGTAGAAGCTCTGAGCCATGGGATTGAACGGGTCGAGCTCCAGGGCTTTCTTGATCTTGGCCATGGCTTCGTCCGGTCGGCCCATGTTCAGCCAATAATGACCTAAATCCATGTAACCAAGTTCATCGGCGCGCTTCCATTCCGGCTCGGCGGCAAGCAAATTCAACTCCCCCCGAGTCCTCACGCTCGCCAACGAGGCGTGTGCTTCTGCGAGATTGTCGTCGAGCTCCATGGCTTTGAGCGCGGCCGCCTTGGCCTTCGGTATGGCCTCGGCCGGGGTCGTGTACTTCATCTGGTTGCGGCATATCCAGACCGAGGCGATCCCCGTGTAGGCCAAAGCGTAGTTCGGGTCTTTCCGTAAAGCCAGCTCGAAGTAGTCGTAGGCGGTATCGAGATCGGGCTTGGTCAGCTTGGCCACATATTGAGAGCCTTTGAGATAGGCCTCATAGGCCTCGGGATTCACGGCCCGGGCATTCGCCAGACGAGCCTGCTCGGCTGGGAGGAGCTTGAGGGCGAGGGCTGCGGCCACCTTCTGAGACACCTCGTTCTGCAAGGCCAGCACGCCCGACATCTCGCGCTCGAGGCTATCGGCCCATAATTGGGACTGGTCCTGCACCTTGATGAGCTCGGCCCTGATCCGGACCCGCGGCCCCTCCCGCTGAACGCTCCCCTCCAGCACGTAGCCCACGTTGAGCTCGCGGCCGACCTGGTCGATGGGCGTGTTGGCCTTCTTGTAGCGCATGACCGAGGTGCGCGCTATGACGCTGAGGGACTCGGGGTGCAAGCGGCCGAGCTGCGCGATCATCTCTCCCGTCATCCCGTCGCTGAAGTATTCCTGCTCCGGGTCCCCCGACAGGTTTTCGAACGGAAGAACGGCCAGCCTGACCGCACGGGACGGCGCCCGTCCGAGCAGCCGGCTCCTCAGCCCGCCGATGTCAAGCCCGAAGCCGAGCGCCAGCACGACAGCCAGGGCAGAATATACATAAGCCGTTCTTATCCCGAGTATCGTCTTTGCCGGCCTGGCTTTGAGGGGTCTGAGGCCTTCGGCGACAGCGGCTAAATCCTCCCCGAACTCCTCCATGGTCTGGTAGCGTTCGGCCGCTTTCTTGGCCAGGGCCTGGCCGACGATCTGGGCCAGTTCGGGCGCCGTGCCGGGGCTGGCCTTCATCAGGGACTCCGGCTCCTGATGAAGGATCGAATAGATCACAGTCTGATCGTGCTCGCCGTGAAAGGGCAACTTGCCGGCGAGCATCTCATAAAGGACGACGCCCAGCGACCAGATATCTGTACGCCCGTCCAACTCGTCCCCCCGCGCCTGCTCCGGTGACATGTAGGCTACCGTGCCCAAGGTCGTCTGGCTCTTGGTTAAAGAGCTCCCCCCGCGGAGCTTGGCCAGCCCGAAGTCCATGACCTTGGCCTGGCCCTGCTCCGTGACCATGATGTTCGCGCTCTTAATGTCGCGGTGGATGATGCCCTTGTGGTGCGCTTCGCCCAGGCCGGCGGCGATTTGGCCAGCAATATCCAGAGCCTCTTCCGCCTTCAAGGGCCCCTTCTTTATCTTGTCCCGAAGGGTTTCCCCCTCCACGTACTCCATGGCGATGAAAGATTTCTCACCGTCTTCGCCGACTTCGTAGATGACGCAGATGTTCGGATGGGATAGGGCCGCGGCCGCCTGGGCTTCGATGATGAACCGCTCCTTGAGCTCGAGCGAGTTCACGAGGTGAAGGGGAAGGAATTTCAGGGCGACGCATCGCTTGAGCTTCAGGTCCTCGGCCTTGTAGACGATTCCCATTCCGCCCTGGCCGATCTCCTCGAGGATGCGGTATTTCCCGGCAATGAGTTTGTCTTTAGATATGACATGAAGAGGGGTTTCGAGCGTTTTCGTCAAGAAGACGGAGGCCTGCCCCTCCTGCGCGAGCAGCGCCGCGCAATTACTGCAAAATCTCGACGTATCGGGATTTTTGGAGTGACACCTGGGACATTTCATGGCCACGTTTCCATCTTCAGCTAGTTGTAAAAAGCATAGCATCAAGATAAGGGGGAGTCAACGTGGGGAAAAGACCCAAAATTGCCGATAGAATGTTGTCATTGCGGGCGAAGCGTGGCGATCTCAACGACTTCCCATGAGATTGCCGCGCTCCCTTCGGTCGCTCGCAATGACAGCCAAATCAAGCACTTGATTTTCTATTGGCAATTTTGGAAAAGATCGATCCTTCTCGCTTTGTGCTTTCTTCGGAAATACTCCTGGGGGCCAACCGTCCATTAGGGCCTCGGCTGGAGTCCTGAGTCTTTTTCACGGTGGAGACCGGGGTCAAGCCCTAAGCCCGCCGTCGGTTGCCGAATCGGGCGCCCAGGCCCTGGAGCGAGCGGACGGGAAGGACCGTAATCGTCTCATCTAGAGGATATTCATCTTTTCCGGGATAAACCACCCAAAGATGTTTCAGGCTGAGGTCATTCATGGCGGATAGCATCGAACGGGTCCGTTCGGGAGCATCGGCATACTTGAATTCAAAGCCGTATCGTTTGCCTCCGCTGAACACCAGCAAGTCAAGCTCCGCGCCTGAATGGGTTCCCCAGAAATAGACATCGCGGCTTTCCAGCAAAGAGATGACCTGTTCCAAAGCGAATCCTTCCCATGAGGAGCCCAACTTGGGGTGGCTTTGGATGTCGGCCTCCACGCGCAGACCGAGGAGGGCGTGCAGGATGCCGCTGTCCCGGATGTAGATTTTCGGCGACTTGACCTGACGTTTGCCGATGTTTTCGAACCAGGGGGGAAGAATTCTAACCACGTACGCCCCGGCCAGAATGTCGAGGTATCGACGGGACGTGTTTTCCGAGGTCCCGAGCGATCGGGCGAAATCGGCGGCGTTCCAAACCTGTCCGTGGTAGTGAGCGATCATGGTCCAAAAGCGCCTCAAGGTCTCGGCTGGGATCGTGATTCCGAACTGAGGGATATCCCGTTCAAGGAACGTCCGGATGAAGTCCTCACGCCAGAGCAGGCTCTCAGTGACATTTCCGGCGAGATAAGAGCGCGGGAATCCCCCCCTTGTCCAAAGGCGAATCCAATGATCGGGACCGATTTCGAAGAGGTTGAATCCCGAAAGGTCGACAAATCCGATCCGGCCGGCCAGCGATTCGGATACGCCCCTGATAAGGCCGGGAGACGCCGAACCCAGGAGGAGAAAGCGGGCCGCGTTATGCGGTCGATCGATAAGGACCCTCAACAACTCGAAAAGGCCGGGCTGGCGCTGGACTTCGTCTATCACCACGAGACCTGAAAGCCCTTCGAGGGCCCGGAGAGGCACAGACAGGCGGCGCTTGTCGACGGGATTCTCCAGGTCGAAAAAGGTGTTGGCCTCTCGTCCCGCAATCATCCTGGCCAGCGTGGTCTTGCCGCATTGGCGAGGTCCGAGGAGCGAAACGGCGGGATGGACTCGGAAGGCACGGTCAATCCGGGCGATGGCTTCTTCACGAAGAATCATAGCTCTATCATAACATTGAAAAAGATAATGTCAATGGCGGATTTTCAATAATATTGATTTCGATAGTAGGCCTGCGGACAAGGGGAGCGCTAAATACCGCCCAGAGGCGGCGCGGCCATCCACAGCACTGCGGAAAAAAGAGAATCCTATGATTCAAAGTCCCATTCGGTCCTGATCGGGAGTCCATCCCCGGAGTTTACTTTGCCGCTTTCCGCGGGAACCAGACGGCCATTTCCCCCTTGCCGCGGTAGGCCCAGAGGCAGTAAGGGAGGGCAAAGAATCCCTGCTTCTTCACCTCGGGCTTCCCGGACGGGGCGTTCTGGACGGCCAGGACCTGACCCGTGATCACCGTCGACCCGCCCAGGAAATCGCGCCGGTACCAGGATTGGAGCCGGGCATCGTCCGGCACCAGGAGATTCAGGGCGCGGCCGGCGTTGTCCAGGCCCTCGGCACAAAACACAATGGGCCCGCGCTGCAGGGCGACCTTGCCCTCGTCGTCTTTCACCAGGTCGCTGGCGACGACCCGCCGGATGGGCATGGGCAGGCGCATCTCGACCACATCGCCCTTGCGCCATTTCCTCCGGATGCGGGCATAGCCCCGGTCGATTTCCACCCCGGCCGCTTTCCCGTTCACCTTGAGGCGCACCGCCTGATCGTTCTTGTCCAGGAAGCGGTAGAGGTCGCCCGGCACGGGCTCGTTGCGCGCCCAGCCGGGGATGCGGAGGGCCAGCGTGAAGGTATTCACGCCCACGGGATTCACGCCGATCGTGACCCCTCCCTCCCAGGGATACTTGCTCTCCTGGATGAAGTAAACGTCCTTCCCGTTGACGGACATTTTCGCTTCGTTGGCGACAAACAGGTTGATATAAAGCGTGTCGTCTCCGACGGCATAGACATAGCCCGGCAGCGAGGGCAGGAAGCGGGCGAGGTTCGCCGGGCAGCAGGCCACTTCGAACCAGGGGCTGCGGCCGTAATCGCCCCCGGATTCCAGTGGGTTCTGGTAGAAGAAAAGGTCCCCGCTCAGGGAGACGCCCGAGATAAGGCCGTTGTATAAAATCCGTTCAAAGACGTCGATATATTTCCCGTCGCCGTGAAGGAGGAACAGCCGGTAGTTCCAGAGCGCGTTGCCGATCGAGGCGCAGGTCTCGGCATAAGCTTTCCGGTTGGGCAGCACATAAGCGTCGCCGAAGCCTTCGGTGCCTTCACGCGACCCGATCCCTCCGGTAAGATACATCTTCTTCCCGACGACGTTTTCCCAGAGGCGGTCGATGGCGGCCGCGTATTCGGGATAACCGCCGAGCGCAGCGATGTCCGCCATCCCGGCGTACATGTAAGCGGCGCGCACCGCGTGGCCGACCGCCTCGGCCTGGTCGAGGACCGGCTTGTGGTTCTGCAGGTACTCTTCGTTATTATAGACGGCGAAGGGCGAATTCGGCGGATACGTCTCGCCGCCGTGATATCGGCCGCGCTCGTCCAGGAAAAACTTCGCCAGGTCCAGGTATCTCTGGTCGCCCGTCGCCCGATAAAGCTTGGCCAGACCGATCTCGACCTCCTGGTGGCCGGGAAAACCCCGCTTCTTGCCCGGGCCGAATGTATTCAGGAGCAGGCCGGCATTTTTCAGGGCGATATCCAGGAACGTCCTTTGGCTGGTCGCCAGATAATGGGCTACGGCTGCTTCATACATGTGTCCGGCGCAATAGAGCTCGTGGCTGACCCGCAGGTTGGACCACCGCTCTTTTCCCGCGCCCGGCGCCGGGTTCTTGGGATCGACGGTCCGGGCCGTGTAGAGATAGCCGTCCGGTTCCTGTGCTTTGCCGATGATACCGATCAGATCGTCGAGTTTCTTCTTGATCACAGGGTCGGGATGGAGAAGCAGGGAATAGGCCGCCCCCTCCATAGCCTTGTAAACGTCGGAGTCATTGTAGCGCTTCCCTGTAAACGGCCCCTTCATCAGACCGGCGGCCTTTCGGAAGTTGTCCACCCGGCCGGTCTCCTCGTTCTTCTGGAAGGCGAAGGGGATGGTGACGGACCGGTTCATTTCCATCCTGGTTGTCCAGAATTCGTCCTTGAAGCTGACCTTGGTGAAATCGACGGGCCGGACGGGGTAATCCTTCTTCGGGGATTCTCCACCGGCGGAAAGGCCGAGGATAAAAAGCGCCAGGGCGGGCGCGGCCGTTTTCGTGATCCTTTTGAGCATCTTGACCTCTTTGGCGCGGAGGCCGTATCCGGCGTCCGCGTTCCTTTTCTATTTTACCCTATTCCCCCGTCCTGTTGGTAGACGCAGTTCGGCTTCGGCGAAAGCGGAATATCTGAGACGGAAAAAGCCGGCCGCGGGGCGAAATTTTCACTTCTTAAAAAACCGGCCGTCTTCAGCGATAAAATTCGAGCCGGGAAACGGCGACGTCGGCCTTGAAGGCTTTTTCCGCCGCCACCATAGCAATCCGCGTCAGCCGGCCCGGATTCAAAGCTGTCTCGGTGCCCTCGGGCCGGAACCTGGAAAACGGAAGGTCGACTTTTTTCCAAACTGCACCGGCCGCGAATTCTGCCGAATAGTATTGCCAGGGCTGTTCCAAATCTGATGTGCGGATATGAACCTGGTAGCGCTCCTCGTTACCGCAAATCCAGATTCGAATTCCCCGGTATTTCGACGCGTCAAAAGGTTCATCTCCGGTCACCAACGGCAACGCCACCTGGATGAAACCGCCGTTGTTTTCGAGAGAGACCTTTCCCTGCAGCCGGATCGAGCGGCGGCCGTCATGAACGGCTATCCGGGCCGCCCCAGTCGACACGCCGCCCATGACTTGGTCGGTAAAGAACTGCCACCTCGTGCCGATAGCCGACAGGCTGTCCTCTCGCGAGAAATCATCGATCAGAAAACCGGACAAAGCCATTCTTTTGAGTCTCCTTTTTCCGGCCGGCCACGATCACGTTTTTTATCGAATAAACTTCGTACCGGTCGGGCAAGTCTGTTATTATGGTCAAAGGAGGGCTGAAGGCCGAAAGAACGGATTTAAGCCGCTCGAAAATTCCTGCTAAATCCATGCCCATATTTACATTTTAGAGGATCGGTGAAAAGACCGCAATGACCGGCTGAGACTGGCGCCCGGGTAGCGCGGCCGGGCCTATGATTCTCGAAGCTCATGGTGGCGGGTGGGTGGTCTTGAGCGAGGGTGTTATGGGCCCGGCCGTGACAGGCCCGGTTTTCTGCTACAATTAAATGGTGGGGTAACTCCTGGAGCTTTACGGCTTTACAATGTAGTGCTTTTTCTTTAAAATTTTCCCAGCCCGTCATTCAAATCAGAGCGAAAGGAACGGAAATGAATAAGGCTTGCGGCCTGGCGTTTCTGGAGGGAGTCACGAAAAAATATGGTGCCGTCCTGGCCTTGGACCGGGCCTCTTTCGAAATCCGGGAGAGC
>Ga0315288_10003393_pt1 | contig 20366 bp, 12 predicted proteins | sample YL17G11_20_MG_FD_203454 | JGI IMG/M metagenome (GOLD analysis project Ga0315288, IMG submission 203454) | Sediment microbial communities from Yellowstone Lake, YNP, Wyoming, USA - YL17G11_20 | ecosystem: Environmental > Aquatic > Freshwater > Lake > Sediment | place: USA: Wyoming | collected... | reverse complement strand
CCAACTGGACGGCGATGCGCTCGAGCGCCACCTCCAGGAAGCCTCCGGACTCGCCGGCCTTGATCAGGCTGATCATCACTTGAGAGAAGATGTGGGGATACCGCGCCATGGAGGTGGATAGAGACTGGCCATCCTGAATCCGCTGGCGGATGTCGGTGATGGCATTCGCCAGCTCCGGGCTCTCCGTCTGGTCCTTGAGCGCCCCAAGGCAGGCGATCAGGGGGATGCCGGAGCCGATCATGGCGGCGAACTGCCAGGAGAAGACCACCAGGTCATCGTGGCGGACGCGGCGAGGAAAAATCCCGAGCATCCGGCCGCTGGTCTCTTTGAGGGGCTCGACGGCCACCGGATAGTAGCCCATCTCGGTGACCTTGAGTTTGACCAGACGCTCATTGTCGGCCACCAGCGATCCTCGAACGAGGGAGCCGGCAGAGTCACGGGCGCGATAGCGGAAGGTGGGCATTGACGATTACTCCTTCTCTACGTAGACGACGCGCATGACTTCTTCGGGCGAAGTAGTTCCGTTCAGCACCTTGCGCAATCCGCACTGCTGCATCGTGATCATGCCTTCGTTGATGGCGGCGTTCCTGATCTCGAGGGAGGACTGCTTCTCGAGCACCATGCGCTTGAGCGGGTCGCTCATGCGGAGCACTTCGTAGACGCCGGTGCGCCCGCGATAGCCGCGACTGCTGCAAACCGGGCACCCCACTCCCTTGACGAATCGGGCATGGGGGCGGTCCTTCTCTGGCACGCCGAGTTCCTCGAGAATCTTGGGGTCAGGCTGGTAGCTGACCTGGCAGTTCTTGCAGATCACGCGGACCAGCCGCTGGCCGATGACGCCGATGACGGAGGAGGCGATCAGGAAGGCCTCAATGCCCATATCCAGTAGCCTGGGGAGCGCCGAGGCTGCGTCGTTGGTGTGAAGGGAGCTGAGGACCAGGTGGCCGGTGAGGGCGGACTGGATGGCGATCTCTGCGGTCTCCCGGTCGCGAATCTCGCCCACCATGATAACGTCCGGGTCCTGACGAAGGATCGCGCGCAGCCCGCGAGCGAAGGTGATGCTGGCGGCGGGATTCACCTGGCTCTGGTTGACCCCGGCGAGCTGGTACTCGACCGGGTCTTCGATGGTGACGATGTTGGTGTCTCCGGTGTTGATCCGGTTGAGGGCGGTGTAAAGAGCCGTAGTCTTGCCGGAGCCGGTGGGTCCAGTGGAAAGGAGCATGCCATAGGGCTTGCCGATGAGATGCTCGACGATGGTCTGCTGCTCGGGCAGGAACCCCAGGTCCTCCAGCTCCAGCAAGACGGATGACTTATCGAGTATCCTCATCACCACTTTCTCGCCGAACACGGTGAGGAGCGTGGCCACGCGGAGGTCATAGCTGTGGGCACTGCTGCCGACGGAGATGCGGCCATCTTGCGGTTGGCGCCGCTCGGCGATGTTCATCCCGGCCATGATCTTGATGCGGGAGATAACGGCCGACTGGAGGCGCTTGGGAATCTGCATCATCTCATAGAGCACGCCGTCCACGCGGTAGCGGACGCGCACATCCTTCTCGCGCGGCTCGACGTGGATGTCGCTGGCGGAGCCGGTGATGGCGCCCTGGACGATGGAATCGACGAGACGGACGACAGGAGCGTCTTCCACCATGCGTTCGAGGTCGCGCACGGTGATGCCGTTCGCTTCCTCCTGGTAGGAGCCAGAGGTGTCCTCTATCGCCTTGTAGGCGGCAACTCTCCCGTCGAAGATGGTGTTGGTGGCGAGCATCACGTCTTCCTCGGGGGCAAAGAACGGCTTCACCTGGAGCCCTGTGTAGAGACGCAGCGCCTCGATGGCAGTCAAGTTCAGCGGGTCCGCCATGGCGACGCACAGGGCTCCGTCGTTCAGATCGAAGGGCAGCGCCTTGTGCAGCCGGACGAGGTTCTCCGGCAGCAGGGAGGCGATCTCCGGCGGGATGATCTGCTCGGACAGCTCGACGAACGGGAGACCAAGCTGGTCCTTGAGCGCTTCCGCCAGGTCGCGCTTCTTGATGAAGCCGCGCTTGAGCAGAATCTGACCGAGGAATCCCTTGGTCTGGCGTTGCTCGGCCAGCGCCTTATCCAGGTCGGCCTGGGTAACGGTGCCGCGGGCGGTCAGTATCTCACCAAGTTTCTTCGCTCTTACCTTCACGCTAACCTTACCGGTTCCCGGAGGAACTGATACAACCGTGGTGGAGGGGGCATCTGACATTCGGTAACTCCGTCCTCTATTGGGTGTGGCCGAGGACTACCGCTAGGCCTCAGCGACCAGCGCGGTCCCGACCCCTTGTGGGCAGGAAGCGTGGTTGCTCGACCGACAGAAGAGATGTTTGTGGAGTGGGGGTATCATCGGGAGTAGCGCCAGACCCAACAGGAAGATCGAGTCTCTTCTCTGGATAGCAGACCTCCATTGCTGTCCATACGTATTCCTATTGTAACCATATCCCGAACCAATGTTGCGACGCCCACATCCCGATCCTGGGCGCGTTGGCTCTCATTTGTCGGGCAATCGCGTCATCCGGCGGGCCCGGTCAGACTCGCTCGTCATCATCGATCTGTTCCTCGTCCTCGCCGTCCTCGGGGACGAGCTCGTCCGGCTCTGGCGGTTGGCGGCGGCTCATCTCCGCGATGCGGTCAGTGGTATTGCCATAGACCTCTCGCGCCCGACGGCCATCGTGCGGGCCCACATATCCGCGTTCTTCCATGATATCGATGAGACGAGCGGCACGGGTATAGCCCAACTTGAACTTCCGCTGGAGCATGGAGGCAGAGGCATGCTTGGTTGCGAGGACGTACTCCAGCGCGGTGTTGAACATGGGGTCATCGGCTTCGTCCTTGCCGGAGATGGTCACCGTGCCGACGCTCTCGATAGCCGACTGCGAGTAGCGAGGCCGGCCCTGCTGCTTCAAGAAGCCGACCACGGCGTTGATGTCGCGCTCGCTGACGTAAGCGCCCTGAATCCGCACCGGCTTGCCAGTGGGGGCGTCCAGGGGCAGATAGAGCATGTCGCCGGACCCGACGAGCCTTTCGGCGCCGTTCATGTCCAAGATGGTGCGGGAATCGACCTGGGAGGCGACCGCGAAAGCGATGCGAGAGGCGATGTTCGCCTTGATGGTGCCGGTGATGACGTTGACCGAGGGGCGCTGGGTAGCAACGACAAGGTGGATTCCCGTCGCTCGGGCAAGCTGCGCCAGGCGGCAGATAGAGGTCTCGAACTCGGTGGCGGCCTGCATCATCAGGTCGGCGAGTTCATCGATGACGATGACGAGGTAGTAGAACGGCTCCATCTCGTCGTCCATCCGGGCGCGCTCGTTCCAGCCGACGATATTGCGGACGCCGAGGTCGGCGAACTGCGAGTAACGCAGCTCCATCTCGCGGATCGCCCAGCGCAGTAGGCCCGCGGCCTCCTTGGCGTCGTGGGCGACGGGTGCGGCGAGATGGGGGATGCCCTCGAATAGGCTCAACTCGACCCGCTTGGGGTCGATCATGAGCATCTTGACCTCGTCGGGGCGGGCCCGCATCAGTATGGTGGTGATGAGCGCGTTCAGGCAGACGCTCTTGCCGGAGTTGGTGGCGCCGGCGATGAGCAGATGGGGCATGGTGGCGAGATCGGCCATCATGGGATGCCCGGAGATATCGCGACCCAGCGCGAAAGCGATCTTGGACTTGACGCGGGCGGCGGTCTCGGACTCCATGATCTCGCGCAGGTGGACGAAGGTGACGTCGGTGTTCGGCACCTCGATGCCAATAACGCCCTTGCCCGGCACAGGGGCTTCTACCCGCACGGCGAGGGCGGAGAGGGCGTAGGCGAGATCGTCGGCGAGATTGGTGACGCGGCTGACGCGGACGCCGGCGGGGAGGTGGATCTCGTAGCGGGTGACCCGAGGCCCACGCTCGACGTCGACCACCCGGGCGTCTATGCCGTAGCTGGCGAGAGCGTTCTCCAGAGTCTCCACGCTGGCGAGCGCTTCCTTTTGGGAGTGTTCTCGGAAGGGAGCTTCCATCAACAGCTCCAGGGCCGGCAGCTCGAAGTCCTCGTAGCCCTTGCCCGGGGCCAGGTCGACGGCCTCGACCTCTTCGGCGGTTGCCTCAGGGGTCTCGATCAGCCCCAAAGCGGGCTGGATGGCCTCCTCCGGCTCGCTCTCCTTCGGTGGCTCGGGCTGAGGAGTGGGGGCCGGCGGAAGCAGCTTCGGCGGCTCGGGCGCGAGTCGCCTTGGTCGCGGCTGCTTCACCGGGAGCGGAGCGGGAAGCTTTCGGCGCGGCATGAGGCCCGCGATGATGAACGCCGCCCTGAGGATGACCCTGATGGTCTGCCTCGCCAGGTGGCTCAGGGGGCTGTCGGTGATGTAGCCGATGGCGCAGAAGGCGGCCATAGACAGCACGAGCACACCGAAGGTGCGGCCGAAGAGCGGGCGCAGAGCCTCCGAGAGACCGAGGCCGAAGAGGCCGCCGGGCTCGGAGCCGAAGTCGCGGCCGAAGATACCCACGCCCGGCGCGCAGAGCTGGGAGATGCCCAGGTAGATCCAGAGCAGTATGCCAAACCCAGTCGCCAGCCGGCCGAAGGCGAGGGATTCCCACTTCACCAGCATCAGGCCTCCCAACGCCAGGAGCCCGACGGCGACGAGCAGCGAGCCGGAGCGCCCCAGCAGGAAAGCGAGGACTGCGTTCAGAGCGGAGGCGACCAGGCCATGGGGCCGGCCGGCGCTGAAGAGCAACAGCAACCCGAGGGTCGAGACCCCGAGGCCGATGACCTCATAGCGCAGACGGAGACGGCGCGGCTCTACAGGCAGGGGGATAGGCTGGCGCGGCAGTCGCGCGGGCCGTGCCACCCCCAACTGCGGGTGATCTCCCATATTGACCTCTCGGCCGGGATCCGGCAGGGGCCCACCGCCCTCGACCCGGAGGTCGGGGACAGGACGCCTGCCTCTAGACTGTGTTGATCGGTCTTCGGTGAGACCCAAGCAGAGGGGGCCGCGCAGCCTGCAGCGGCGACATTGGCGACGTCAGACGCCAATGATCGCGCTCACCCTCCGCGATCCCGCGGGAAGGGGGCTACCCGCGTTTGAAAGGCAGAGTAAGATACCATGTCCCGGCTCGGATGGCAATTGAGGAGCGTGAATTCGCTTGTGGGCAACTCTGCACATAAGCATTTGTGTAACCCGGCGAATCGGTGCGCGCTGATCCCGACGGAGAAGGCCGCTCAGGTCGGGGCCCCATCTGAACGAATCAACACATGAAGACGTATCCGTCGCCCTGCAAGTGTGGGCGCGGGCTGGCAGATGTGGCATTATGGAACCAGTGGGGTTACCGAATGAGGCGGTCGGTGTGGTTGGTGCTGTTGGTGGGGCTGTCCCTGGCGGCCTCGCCCGCGGGAGCTCAAGAGCAGCTCGCGCGGGCGCTCTCGCGCATGCCGGAGCTGGTAGGAAAGCCCCGGGAGTACCAGCGCAAGGGGATAGAGAGCATTTACGCGATCGCGCGCCGGTTCGGGGTGAGTGCGAGCGCGATTCACAACGCCAATGAGGGGAGCCTGTCCGAAGGGGACGAGAGGCTGCTGATCCCGGCTCAGCACGTGGCCCCTTTGCCGAGCGCATCCGGGATTGTGATCAACCTGCCTGAGCGCAATCTCTACGTATACAAGGACGGCAGGCCATCACGGGTCTACCCGATCGCGATCGGGATGCGGGGCTGGGAGACGCCCACGGGCGATTTCAGGATCGCCAACAAGAGGAAGAACCCGACCTGGTTTCCCCCGAAGTGGGCGCTCCAGGAGGAGCCGGTGCCGCCGGGGCCGGGTAACCCGCTGGGAGACAGGTGGATGGGGCTCTCAGTTCCGGGATATGGTATCCACGCCACCAATGCCCCGGCCTCAGTGGGGCGCTATGCCTCTCACGGTTGCATGCGAATGTACCCCGAGCAGGCGCACGAACTGTATTCGCAGGCGCTGGTGGGGATGCCCGTCAAGATCATCTACGAGCGAGCGGTGATCGGGTACAGCCCGGAGGATGGGATCGTCTATCTTTCCTACCATCCGGACCCATACCAGGATGGTGACGTGACACCCGAGGACGTGCGCGAGATGCTGAAGGACTACGGCCTGGGGAACGTGGCCGATCTCGACCTGATCGGCGATATCCTGAAGCGGACGAGTGGGGTGCCGACACCGGTGGCGGGGTCTCGGGTGCGGGTGGAGGTGAATGGGAAGCCGGTGAAGTTCGCCCTCGCGCCGACGCCGGCGAACTCCGACTGGCTGGTTCCGGCGGGGCCGTTGGCGGTCGCGTTGGGCGCGAGCACACAGACCGGCCCGGGGATGAACTACGTGACCATCCGGCGGGGAGAGCAGCGCGTCTTCCTCTCACCTGGGAGCCGGGAAGCGCTGGTCAATGGCGTCCTCACTCAACTCGACGTCGCTCCCCAACTGGCGGCCGGATACCCGCTGGCGCCGATCAAGGCGACCGTCGAGGCGCTGGGGGCCTCGGTCGGCTGGGACGAGGCGTCGCAGACGCTACTGGTGTGGGATGGGATGGAGAAGGTGATGGGGGGACTGTAGTCTGCGATAGACGCCCGCAGACCGCATCTCCGCCACGCAAGACGGATGCTCCGCTACCGGCTTTTCCCTCTCCCCGTGATCGGCCAGATGTCCTCCACGCGGCCTCCGCGGACGGCGTAGGCGGTGTCGTGCAGGTTCGCGGTGGTGCACCCATGGCTGGGGATGATCTCGATCAGGTCGCCGGGGCGGAGGGTGGCGCCGGCTGACAGCTCCAGACGGGTGTGCTCCTCGGCGAGCTTCTGGAGCTGAACACCGGGCCGGTCCTTGACCTCGGGTAAGCCGAAGTCGGTGCTGAGAACCTTGGTCCCCGCGTCGCCGATGGCGACACCTTCCCGGGGGGCGCTGATGATGGAGGCGAGGACGGTCATGGCGCACTTGAAGGGCGACCCCTGGTTGCGGAAGTTGGTGTCCATCAGCGCGTAGGACCCGGCCTGGATCTCGGTGATGCCGGGCACGCGGCCGGAGATGGCATAGGTCAAGGTGCCGCCGCCGCTGACCTCGCTCACGGGCAGACCATGGCCGCCGACGTGGGCGGCGGCCATGACTACTTGTTCCATTGCTTTTCGGCACGCCTCCTCCCGCGCGGCCGTGTCTTTGATGCCCATGACGTGACCTTCGTAGCCCATGATGCCGCGGAACTCAAGGCCGGGTCGGTCGACGATCTGCCTCACCAAACGCAGCACGCCATCCGGGCCGCTGACGCCGCAGCGACCCATGCCAACGTCGATCTCGACCAGTACGCCGAGGGTGACGCCGCGCGCTTTCGCGGCGCGGGAGAGCGCGGCGACATTCTCGGGGTCGTCCACGGCGACACCAATGCGCGCTCGCTCGGCGAGGGAGACCAAGCGCGCGATCTTGGCGGGGCCGACGATCTGGTTGGCAACAAGAACGTCCGTGATCCCGCCGTCCACCATGGCCTCGGCCTCGCCCAGCTTTGCCGCGCACACACCCGGCGCTCCAGCCGCGATCTGCATGCGAGCGATCTGCGGGATCTTGTGGGACTTGGCGTGGGGCCGGAGGTGGGCGGGGCCGACTCGGAAAAAGGCGGCCATCGCCTCAAGGTTCGCCTCGAGAAGGTCGAGGTCGATCAGCAGAGCAGGCGTATCGAGTTCCTGAATCGGTCTTCCGATGTCAGGCTCTTTCATCGTTCCCTCCTGTCTTGCTCGGGCTTGCCGTTCACGCCCAGCAGCCGGGAAGCCAACGGCGACGGTGAAGATGTCGGCACGACAGCAGTGGGCATCATGCTGGTATTCGACGCGCGGGAGAGGCCGCGCCTGCTTTGCGCGCCTGGGCTCCGGGTGGAGCCCAGGCGGCTCGCAGTGGTAGCAGCAGGTAAGGGGGCGATAGCCTCCTGACTAGCGCCGGATCAGGGCCTGGTAAGTATAGGTGATCTTCCGGCTTTCCTGGGGCTTGAGAGGGATGGTCCAGGTAAGCTCGTGCACGGGGTTCATGCGCTTCAGGCCCTGGGCCAGGGTCGAGTCCTTTGCCTTGGGGTCGGAGGATTTCACCTCGCCGGAGAGGGTCTTCTTGATCTCGAGGGAGATGACCTTGTCCTGGTAGTTGGTGACTCGCAGCTCGCCCTGGACGGTGACGCGGTCGAAGTGATCGCCATAGAGCGTGACCGCGTCGCGCTCGCGGTTGGTCTCGGTTTCGCTCTGCTCCGCGCTGACGCTGGAGGCCTGGGTGATCTTCACCGTGACTTTGGCATTCGTCGGCGTGTAGCTGAGCACGTCTTGCCCTACGATCTGGCCGTCCTTGAGGGTCTCGGCGGGGGCTGTGGTCCACGGCACCCTGGTCGTGTTGGTGAGTCGGAGGCTGTGCCAGACAGTCTCGCGCGGCTCCGGCTGAGGCTGGGGCTGGGAGTAGTAGTCCGACTGGTTGATCTGGTCGGGAATCGTCCATTCGTAGCACTCAGTGTAGGGAACGGTCTCGGTGAAGAGTGGGAAGTAGCCGGTTTCGCCCTGGGCGAGGGTGACGTCCTCCACCGGATAGAGGAACAGGTCCTCCGCTGCCTCGCCGGTGGCGGCAGCGCCGTAGGAGGGAGCGATGCTGGTTTCGGCGGGCCCGCCTCCATCTCGGCGGTACATGACGGCCTGGGTCATGACATTCGCCATCGCCTCGGGGCGGGCGCCGGTTCCCCCGAGCGCATTCAGAAACCCGGCCAGGTCAGTCTTCATGGCGATCGGGCTGGGAACGTCGGAGAACTTGAGGTTCGGGAAGCCGGTGATGAGATCGACGTGAGTGCCCTTCAGGTCCTCGGCCTCGTTGATGACCTCGGCCTTGGCGCTGAGGCGTGCTTGCTTCCCGTCGGAGATGTCGATGAGGTAGCTGGGCGCCCAGGTGATGCCCTTGGCGAGATAGCTGACGGAGAGCCAGTCACCGGTCTTGGGGGTCGCGAAAGTGGCCTCGAGTTCGGCTCCAGGCAATTCGGGCTCGAACCTGGGAGATATTTCGGACAACGCGAAACTGATGCGGGAGATGGACTGGGCCCCCACCGCGACGATGCCCCCCTCCGTCCTGACCAGGGCGTAGGGTGACGCATCCCAGCGAGTGGAGTAGTCAGTCGCCGCTTCGGCGCGACCCATGTCATAGGGGCTGACCGGCGGAGATGGGGCCGGCCGGTCGGGGGCGAAGGCGATAAGTGTGCCCTTGATCGGGGCCGTGGAGTCCGGGCTGGGCCAGATCGTCACTTCCTTTCCGATGTTCGCGCGCATGAGTCCAGGGAGGTCTCGCGCGAGGATGGGAGAGCCCTTGACCACAGCGCTGCGGGCAACCACATTCCTCATCCCGGCGGAGGCAGGAGCGCTCACCCAGAAGGCGCCGTGAGATGGCGCCGCGAAGGGGCCAAGCAAGACACTGGTCTGGGCGCCGGAGAGAGTACCCTCTCTCACGAAGAAGCCGAGGCCATTCTTGAAGAGTGCGGCGCGCTTCAGTTGGGTCTGCGTCGCTGCTGGCTCAGCCGCCGCGGCAGCGCAGAGACAGCACAGGCAAAACAGTAGACAGGCACCCCTGAGAACTCTGACCATCGTCATCCCTCCATGGGCGAGCTAGCGCTTTGCTTCCGTTACTTGTCCACAAGTCCTGTCATGAGTCCCTCCTCACGGGAGGAGCAGGTGGAGGGCATGACAAAGCGGGAGAGACGCTGGGTGGGCGATGGTGTGTGAACCTCTTTCTGTGGACACGGGGCTCTGTCGCGGTAGGGGCGCAATTCATCGCGCCCTGGGCGTGATGAATCACGCCCCTACCAGGCCATCGCCCAGCCTTCGGAGTCGCATCCCCGACCGCTTGTTCGTTGTGGGAGACTGAGGGGTTCTGCTATACTCGTTGCGGCCGGAACGGGCAGGGAAGGCTGGTGACCTTGAGGCTGGCACTACGGGTGGTGACGGCAGCGCTGCTGTTGCTGGGGTGCGCTGCGGATGTCTGGGCGGACACGATGGTGGTGGCCGGTCAGCGCCTGGAGTCACGCACGAGCTTCGTGACGGTCGCCGACGATGTCTTCGCTCCTCTTCTGCCGGCTCTGAAACTCCTCGGGGCCAAGCACCAGATTGCGACCGACGCGATCCGGATCACCACAGGGGCGCAGCAGGAGATCGTGATCTCGCGCACCCGACCGGAGGCGACGCGCGATGGCGTGCTGCGGGAGATGCCGGGCCTGCCCAGGAAGCAGGGCAAGGATATCCTCCTGCCGGCGAAAGCGGTGGGTTCGCTGCTGGGATGCGCGGTAAGGTGGGACGAATCCTCGCGCACGCTGTTCATGCACCCCTGGATTCGGAAGTTCACGCTCCAGACGCTGGCCGACCGCTATCGCGTGACGGTGGCGGCCGAGGCGCCGATCAGATACGAGTCGGGACGGGTGGAGGAGGGGACGCCGCGGCTGTTCGTCGATCTGATGGACGCCGACCTGTCCAGCATTCCTTCCGAGTTCAAACTAGAGGGCAGCTACCTGCTCGGCGCCCGCATCAGCCAGAAGAGCCTGGCGCCCGCGGCCGACGGGGATGTGGTGCGGCTGGTGGTGGAGCTTTCGGAGTGGAAGCCCTATGACATCCGGCTGGGGGAGGGGAAGCGGACGCTTCAGATCGACTTCCCGCTCCCCGGCGCGGCGAAAGTCTCACCGGAGGCGCCGCCGGTTGTTCTGTCTGGTCTGGGATTCCGGCGTGTGTCGCCGCGGCTGGCAGTGGTGACGGTTTCGACCTTCGGTAGAGCGACGTGCGAATCCGGAGTGAGCGACGATCCTCCGGCGATCTGGGTCGATGTCGCGAGCGCCGAGAATCGAGTCTCGGGGCCGACGCCTGAGATGCACGACAGGCTGGTGTCGTCGGTCTCACTGGGGCCGTCGCCGGATAAGCCCGATGCGCAGCGCCTGACGGTCGCGCTCACGGAGCCGACCGAGCACAGCCTGATCACCGAGCGGGGGGAGATCCGGCTGCTGTTGGGGCGATTCGAGATGCGCGGGTTGACAGTAGTGATCGATCCGGGTCACGGCGGGTCGGACACCGGAGCGATCGGGCGGTCCGGGCTGATGGAGAAAGACGTCAACCTCGATGTGGCGGAGCGCGTCACGCGTCTGCTCGAGGGGATGGGGGTGAGGGCGAGATTGACGCGGGCGACGGATGCGGCTGTCATCCCTTGGTCCTCATCGAACCGGGACGAACATCGGCGGGAGTTGTTCTCCCGCTGTGCGATTGCGGAGGAATGCGGGGCCGACCTGTTCGTCTCTATCCACGCGAACGCGCGCAGCTCGAATCCAGGCGCGATTCGTGGCGCCGAGACCTACTACCGGAAAGAGGACAGCATCGCGTTCGCCCAGGTGATGCAGCAGGAGGTGGTCCGCGCAACTGGGCTGCCCGATGGTGGCGCGATGTATCACCCCAAGCCGATCATCGTGTTGTATGGCACGCACGTACCGGCGGTGCTGGTGGAAGTCGCCTATCTGAGCAACAGCCTGGATGAGCGCAAGCTCGCCGACTCGGATTTCCGGGAGCAGGCGGCGCAGGGGATCGTGAATGGAATCAAGCGCTATGCTCAGGAAGCGGGCATCACGCCGAGGCTGGCCGCGATGGACAGCCAGCCGCCGAAGGAAGTTGGCGGCCTCGGAGAACCGTGAGGCTGCGTGTTCTGTTGACCGTCCGAAACCGCGATGATAGCATGGCCGCAGGAGGAACTGATGAAGAGGATCTGTCTGCCGACAATCACGCTGGTCGTTCTCGCCTGGGCTGCAATCGCCTGGGCGCAGCCGCAAAGCCTGGTTGGGACGGTGGTGGCGATGCGCCCCGACCAGCGCAAGCCCGCCGAGATCGAGGTGCGCGTGGATTCGTCGGAAACGAAGGAGCTGGCGGCGCGCGTAGGTCAGACGCTGACGGTGGCCATCGACAAGAGCTTCGCGTGGCCGGCTCAGGTCGGGCTGGGGGATCAGATCAGCGCCGACATCGAGCCGGCGGAGAGCGGCTGGACGCTGAAGTCGGTGAACCGGCTGGGCCGGGGCGAGTTCGTGAACCCGGGAGAGAATCCCTCGCTCGACCTCGGATCGCCATCTGCAAAGGTGCTGGTGAAGTTCTTCGCTCCGCTGTACGCGGACTGCCACCGGAAGACGGCCGATCTTCTGCGAGGGATTGCCGAGCAGGAGCCGGACAAGGTTCACCTGCAGATTTTCGATGTGAGCGATCGGAGCAATCCGGCGGCCCGCCAGGAGATGATGCGGGAGCGCCTGACCTGCGCCACGGTGCTGGTCAACAACCGCTATGAGTTCACGCTGAAGCGCGACGGCCAGGAACGCGCGGTGCAGCTCTTCCACAAGCCGAACGAGCCCAACTCCAGCTACAACTCCGAGGACGCGCTGGCGGTGGTCCAGCAGGAGATCGCACGGCTGTACCCACCCGCCAAGGCCGCGCCGACCGCGCGGCCTGTCTGATCGCTCGGGGCGCGCCTAGCGCCCCCGCTTTGCCGGAGGGGCGCTCTCGGGCTTGGCGCCAGGCTGCTGGGGCTGACCTGGCCTGGCGCCCGGACCTGTCGACTTGGCCTGCGGCGGCGGGGTTGGCTTGGGCTCGTACTTCCAGTAGAACGTGAGCCCGGCCATCGGCAGGAGCTGGTTCACGTCCTTCTCGGCCTGCTTGTCTCTGGCGTCGAAGTTGATCCCCTCGACCATCACCGCGGCGTCGAGCAGGATGGCGCGGCGACACGATTTCCAGGAGGCATCCGCCGCCTGGCCATAGCCGTAGCGGACGAGCAAGATGGCATCGTCGGGCGACGTGATGGTGGTGCCCATGAGGGTGCGGGCGCCGCCACTTTTTGCTCCGGGAGGGGGCTGCAAACCAGGTGGGACGTTCTGCGCGGAACTGCCAGCGGCGCCGGGAGCGCCAGGCATGCCAGGGCAGCCTGCGAGCAGCGCCACCAGGAGCAGCCCGGCTATCAGCATCGCAATCCGAACGGTAATCTTCACGGTTTCATCGCCTCTCGTGCTCTCGCTTTCCCAGCGGAGCAGTCTTCTCCGTTCGTCGGCGGTCCAGGCCTTTCCTCGTCTTGCTTCACGCGGCGCGTCATGTCGGCCGCGGGCGCAGGGACAGGAGCCGGGGAGGGAGTAATCGTCTGGGGGGGCATTCAGACGGAGTGGAGGTCGGTGGTGGCTGCTAATGAGGACTTGATCCGCGTCCTGAACGAGGCGATCAGCCTGGAGTACGGCGCGTTGTTTCTGCTGCCGCAGCACATCGCGCAAGTGCAGGATGACGAGACGAAGCGCCAACTGCGGCTGATCCTCGAGATGGAGACCGAGCACGCCGAGAAGACGGCGCAGCTCATCTACTCGCTGGGGGCGAAGCCGAAGGCCGACTTGCCGCAGCTCCGCGTGCGCTCCAACCTGCGGGAGATCATCGAGGCGCACATCGCGGGCGAGAAGCAGGCGGTGGATGTCTACACCCGCGCGGAGGCGGCGGCAACCGAGCCGGCGATGAAGAAGCTACTGGCGGAGCTGCGGCGGGAAGAGGAAGGCCACCTGCGGCTGCTGGAGCGGGTGATGGAGAGGGCGTAACCGCGCCGGCAGGCGCTGGACCTCACCCCAGACGCTTCACCAGTCGCCAACTCTCGGTTCTGGGAGAGAACCCGGCCGCGTCGCAGAACCTTCGCGCGGCGAGGTTGCCGGATTCGGCCCAGAGCATCGCGTGTTTCACACCCCGCTCCGCCTGGGCCCGCAGTTGCTCCTGGAGGAGGAAGCGGCCGATCCCGCGGCGGCGGTAGGACTCGGCCACGTTCAGCCACTCGAGGGTAACCCACTCGGAGTATCCCGGGCATCCCTTCAGGTAGGGCGGGATACCCCAGGCCTCACACTCGCCGATCACTTCTCCGTCGCGACGCGCTTCCAGACGCCATTCGAGGGAAGACTCGCTGACCTCCCAGTGCAGCTCCCGGCGGCGGATCGGAGGATCCTCGGCCGGCTCGGGCAGGCCGATGTCGGAGGTGAGCATCACCCACCTGTCGACGGTCTCGAAGCCGGCACGTTGTAGCCCACGGATGAGGTGTGGCCAGGTGTCGGGAAGGTTGAACCAGCCGATGCCGAAATCGCACCGCGTCGAGGCCCAGACCCGGCTGCAGCCTCGGCGTACGGCTCGGGCGACAAGCTCGTCGATGAGCAGGCCAAAGGCCGCGTCATCCTCGGGATCGGCGAAGAGCCAGCTGAGATGCGCCTCGAGCCGGGGCGATTCGGAGTTGGCTCCTGGGGAGGGGTGAGTGTAGACCAGGCGGGCGGCGGCGGCAAGGCGCACCAGTTCGGTCACGCAAAGAGTCTCCTGCCCCGCTTGCTCGCGGTCAGGGTAGCGGAGACGCCAGAAGCCATGAGCACCTGACAGCACCGCTTCGACTTGCTGCGGCGCCAACTGCCATCCCGGGGGCACCGTGCTGAGGTGGCTATTCGCCAGGCGGGTGAGGTTTGACAGAAGCGTTGAACCGAACTCGGTGATCTCAAGACGGCGACTGCTAAGGGATGTCATCGCCAGATAACTCTGTGCTGGGGTGGATAGGTATCGCGCGAGATCAACTCTCGCTGTGGTCTGTCTCCCAGGAACTCACGATAGAGTACTACCTCGCAGCCCGCTTGCCCAGCGGTGACGACCGGCTCGGAACGTTGCGCGACATATCTGACGACAGTGGTGGGTTGGGTCATGGAGATCACGCGCCGGTCGAGCGCGACCCGGGGCGGACGGCCGCGGGAGAGAAGCCGAATCTGTACCGCCTCGCCCTCGATCCTGGCTGAGATGCGCAGAGGCGCGCCCAGGGAGTTCACGACCTGGAGGTCGATATTCGGGTAGGCGACGGCCGCATCCTGGCCCGGCGGGACATAGCTGGCGGGCCAGTAGTGGCGATGGCGTTCGCGGATCGGGAGGCCGGCGAGGAGCGCGGCGTTGTAGAGGGTAGTGGAGGCCTGGCAGACTCCGCCCCCCCAATCCTGCGTCATCTCGCCAGAGTAGCTGACCGGGGCCTTGCGATACCCGCGGTCCTGGGTCCAGGGTCCGACGGACTCATTGAACGAGAACTCCTTGCCGGGCGCCACGGTGAGGCCGTCGAGAGCCTGGACGGCCAGTTGCACGTTATGCACCTGGGAGCGGGTGCGGCCGCGCAGGCTGGTGGCATAGGCGGCGACCTCGCGCTCGCCGGCGGGGAGGCGCGCTAGCCAGAGCAGGAGGCCTGTCAGGCCGAGCAGCGGCACCGAAAGCAGAGGCAGTGCGACGCGACGGCTCATCGCACCTCCACCCGCACTTCCGCGCCGGAGCCGCGCAGGTCCGGGTTGTACATCGAGTAGACCTCGGTGGGCATCACGTGGTAGCTGCCTGGAATCTGGGGCCGGAGGTGGTACTCGATGGTCGAGTTTCCCTTGGGCAGTCGGCGGGCGAAGATCGCCACTTTCTCGTCTCGCACATCCATGTCCGACCACCATCGATCCCATTCAGAGGGAGTGGCATCGGGCTGCTCGGCGACCTCACATCCCGCGGGGAGTGGATCCTCCACGATCACGTAGTCATAGTCGCGAGGAGCGCTAATGGTCAGGCGCACCAGCACAGCCTCACCGGATCTGAAGGCAGAGGACGGCCGCGGCGCCGGCCCAGTGGCGATGACGCCGGTGCGAGGGTCGCTCCTGCTCTCCATCCGGTAGTACTGTCGGTTCACGGAGATGCCCGCAGCCGTGATCAGCTCGGCCATGTCCTCCTGACCGACGAACTGGCGGGAGATCAGCGTGTAGTACAGGTTGCCGCGTCCCTGCTTGTCTATAATCAGAGCATTATCGCCCTTGGGCAGCGAAGCGCCGGAGACTTTGACTTCGACCTCGGGGGCGAAGAGGTCGGCCTGGGTGAACCGCCGCGCCATCACCTGCCTGCCATTGAGGCTAAGGGTCGCCCGATAATCGGGCGAAAGCTCCTGCGAACTCTTCAGGTAGTCAGTGATGGCATAGAGCACGAAGGCGGTGTCCCGGGTTGAGACCCAGTGGTTGCCCTCGCGGTTGAGCACCAGCCAGCGCACGGCCTTGACCAGCCGGGGATCGGAGGGGCGGAGCGAGTGCAGCGCCCTGAAGGCCACGGCCGTTGCCTCCGTGTCGCCGCCGCGACCATAGTCGTCGCCTCCCTTCCAATGAAGGAGAGCCTGGGTCTGCTGCGCCTTTCCCCAGAGCGATTGGGCGATCGCCGCCGCTTCGGACTCTCTCCCTCGGGCCAGGAGGGCGGAGGTGAGGAGGGCGAGGGTATAGCTATCCAGAGATCTGAGATTGGCGGAGAGGAGGGAAAGCCCCGCGTCCGCCGTCTCACCTTTCCCCGCCAGCGCCAGGACATAGAGCACGTAAGCGCGTTCCCTCATGGCGGCGGAGTTCGCCGGCCCATGCTGCGACGGCCTGAACTGCAGCAGGCTGGATTGCGTCATGGGCCGCGCGATCTGCGTCAGCCGGTAGATGCCGCTCTCCAGCGCTCTCTCATTGATAGCGAAGCCGTTCTGCTTGGCCATCAGCAGCCCGAAGACAACGTAGGCGGTCATCCACGGGTCACTCTGGTCGTAGCGCCACCACCCCCAACCGCCATCGCCATGCTGATAGCCGTAGAGCCGGCTGAGGCCGGTCTGCACCATGTCCGGCAGCCGTTTCTCGAGCTGGGCGTTGGGGAGGTTGAGCTGGCGCAGGGTTCGCGCCACGATCACATCCGGCAGGAACGCGCTCATGGTCTGCTCGGTGCAGCCGTAGGGGTAAGTCGCGAGGTAATCGAGCGCGCCGAGGATGACCGAGGCGAGCGATGGCGCGAGCCGCACTCGCAGGTCGCTGGCGCCGGGCACCGAGTCCTGCCGGATGGGCAAGTGCTCAGTGACCGCGCTGGAGACGGCGCCGCTGCGCCACTCCACTCTCTCCCGACCGTGCGGGACGATGGGAAGGCGCAGTTCGACCGCGTCGGAGAGGCCCCCTTCCGCTTGCAGGTAGGCGGTCACCGGCACGTTGGTCGTTCCCGTAACTTCGACCTGCCAGTCCTGCCGCCGGATGGCATCGGAGGCGAGGTCGAACCGCTGCTTCTCGCCTGACTTGGGCCGCCCCAGGAACGCAAGCCCCGGGGCCTGCAACCACATCGATACGGCCTGCTTCGCCTTGGTGTAGTTGTGGGCGATGGCGGAGAGTGTGAGCCGGTCGTGCTGGGTGGCGAACCGCGGCATTTCGAGCCGCACCAGCAGGTCTTTGCTGCATTTGGCCCTGACCACGGCTTCACCCACCGCGGTGTCCAGGGTGATCGCGCGAGCGGTGGCGCGCCAGGTGGTCAAGGTGTCGGGCATGGCAAACGAAATCCGCCCCTTGCCGTCGTCGCCGGTGATCAGCCGCGGATTCCAATAGGCAGTGTCGCGGAACTGCTTGCGCACCTTGATGCTAACGGACTCCTTGTTGGCATCCAGGTAGATCTGGTAGAACGAGTAGGTGGTGCTGACCGAGTTCTCCCGCGGCGGGTAGAAGAACCGCAGCATGGGCTCGGTGGTGTCTTCCTGAATGGCGTAGACGGACTCATCCACGATGCCAAGAGAAAGCTCGGCCGGCACGGGATGCCCTCGCCAGTCGGCGGTCAGCACTTCGTAGGTAGCGCGTTCACCCGGCGCGTAGAGGTCCTTGTTGGGCTTCACCGTCACCTGGAGCTGGCGCTCCTCGATGGAGACCTTGATCCGCTTCTCCTGGTTGGCGAACTGCTTATTGCGGATGAGGGCAACGGAGAAGAAGAAGTTCGGCGCGTATTCCGGTTTGATCGGCACCGACACCCTGGTGGAGCTTCCCTTCAGGGCGACGAGCCGGCGCTCGTAGAGGCGTGGTCCCTCGATGGTGACGAGCGCGGTGGCTCCCTTGAACTCGGTGTTCAACAGCAGCGTGGCGGTCTCGCCCTTGCGATAGGAGGGCTTGTCGGCGATGATCTCCATCTCCGGGTATTGCATGGGGAGATCGCAGTACTGCTCGCCCGTCACCCAGAGATAGCCGCTTCCGATGATACGGTTGCCGCGGTTGTCCCTGGCGCTGGCCTTGAAGGTATAGCTGCCCTCCCTGCGCGGCGCGAAGTGGAAGGTGGCAACACCCTTGGCGTCAGTGGTGACGTCCTGCTTGGCATCCTCCTCGAACCGGGAGCGATCACCCGACCAGATCTCCCGGCCCGCGGTGACCGTCAACTGCGCGTTGGGGACAGGGTGATGGTCGTAGTCCTGAGCCAGGACTACGACGGAAACCTCGTCGCCCGGTGAGGCCACGAACTTGGAGGGCTTCAGGGTGAGGAAGTACTCCCCTTGCGTGACCAACACCGAGAGTCGCCCCGTCACCTGCTTGCGACTGGGGTCGGTGACGGTCGCCTCGATAGTGTAGTCGTAATCGCCGGGCTGCTGTTCCTCGTCCTTCTCCTCCTGCCAGCGCGCGATGAGCGACTCTCTGGTCCGGATGGAGATACGGGCCGCGCCCTTGTCGTCGGTCTTCGTCGTCCCCTCTTGGACGGCGGCGCCGAGATAGCCACCGCCCCCGTCCCCTGAGTAGGAATCCCCTCCGTCTCCCTCATCTTGTCCATAGGCATAATGCGAATTGCGATAGACGGAGTAGCTGACCTCCGCGCCGGCGACGGCGGCGCCGAAGTAGTACTGCGCGGAAAGATCGACCTTGATCTCCTCTCCGCGGATGTAGCGCTTCTTCTCGCTCGCGAGGTCAACGGTATACTCCGGCTTGCGGTATTCGGCGACCTTGAAGTAGGACTCGTGAGGCTTCCCCTCCACCGTGCTGACGAGGCGGTAGACGCCGGTGGCGGCCTCGTCGTTCAGGCGGAGCTGGCCGTCGAACCCTCCGAACCGGTCGGTGGTGAGGTTGCCCTTGTAGATGAGGGTTTCGCGCGAATCCCAGGCCTCCACCTTCACCGGCGCGGAGGAGGGGGGTCGGTACTTCTCATCCGCGAAGGTGCGAACGATGCCCTTGAAGTTCACCCGGTGACCCGGCCGGTAGACCGGCCGATCGGTATAGGAGTAGACGCGGGTCTGCCCGTCCCCTCCCTCACCCCAGATATGGTCGCGTAGGAAAACGGCCGAACCGTCTTTTTCGGCGCGAACCAGCAGGGACTGGTCTTCCCCTCCGGGCGCGAAACGGAGGCGAGTCTGGAAGATGCCGTCCTTGTCCGTCCGCCCGGACGTCTTGCCGCCCTTCCGGACCGTGAACTGAACGTCGGCGTCGGGAATCGGCTCACCGGTCTTGAGATCGACGACATAAGAGAGGGCCTCATTGCCCCAGTGCTTCACGATGAGGCCGAGGCGCGTCACCGTCACCCAGGTGACCTGTTCGCGGGAACCGGCGCGGGCGACTATCAGATAGATGCCCGGCTTCCCGCGCAGCGAGGGGAGGTCGATGCGCTCTCGGAACAGCCCTTCGCTGTCGTGCCGCTTGATGGGCGCCGAGAACTCGCCTACCGGGGTGAGCGCGGGGTTCCCGCCGATGAACCACTGCTGCTGTCCTTCCTGGTACCTGCCGTGCAGCAGACCGTAGAGCGACCCCTCGGACTCGCCGAACAGAGCCGACGGGGTGATGCGGTAGAACTGGAAGTTCAGCACCTGGTTCACGAGGAAGCCACCGGCGATCACCTGGGGCGTCTCGTCGAGGGTGACGGTGTGCCAGGGCGCGCTCATCTCGAAGAACGGATTGACGGGGGGAAGCTCGAGCGAGACCTCTCTGGTGACGCCCTCCTGGATGGTGAGGGCGACGGGGCCGAGCCTGTGGGCGCGGGTCATGACTGTCAACTGGTAGTCGCCGGTAGGGAGGCGGCCGGTCTTGAAGCGGCCGTCGGCGCGGGTGTAGAAATCGTGCACGACGGATGCAGACGCCGCGCTCAACTGGAGGTGCGCCTGGGCGAGCGGGCGGCCGGTCTCTTCGGCAAGCACGACTCCCTGGAGGCGGCCCTCCGGCGTGCTCTGCAAGATGAGGTAGACTAGCATCCCCCCCAGCCAGAGCAGGGCCAGGACGGAGGGCAAGAGCCAGCGCGGAACGCGGGTCATATCTGGCTCCGGGGGCTGACCTGACCCGCGGTCTTCGCGGCGCGGCGGGAGGCGCGATGCGCGTAGAGCGCGAGCGCCACTACCCAGAGCACTACTACCAAGGCCACTCCGCCCGCGAGATAGGCTTTGTAGAGACGCGGCATGTCATACAGGAACGAGAGGGACTGGCTGAACTGAACTGTCACGACGGCCATGCCGAGCGCGAGCAGGGCGGTGGGCGCCTGCCAGGGAGCCCACTTCTCGCTGGTCGCCACCAGCGCCAGGAATCCCGCGCCGACGCCCTGACGGGCAACCAGGCCGA
>Ga0315288_10003392_pt1 | contig 20367 bp, 18 predicted proteins | sample YL17G11_20_MG_FD_203454 | JGI IMG/M metagenome (GOLD analysis project Ga0315288, IMG submission 203454) | Sediment microbial communities from Yellowstone Lake, YNP, Wyoming, USA - YL17G11_20 | ecosystem: Environmental > Aquatic > Freshwater > Lake > Sediment | place: USA: Wyoming | collected... | reverse complement strand
GATGCTTCGACGAACGCGCATTGGCAGCCACATGGACACGAGCCGACTCGGCGCCAGCATCAGCCGACCCGGCATCGACCCGCGAACGTGGGTGAGCCTGGCGGTTGCACTCGGCGAGTCCGTGGTGGACCCGAACAACAAGGGCGTGTTCCTCGACATCCAGCTCATCCCCACCATGGAGCGCATGACCGCGCGGGTGCCGGCGGCCTACGCAGGCGTCGGGTTCGGCCTGTACGCCAAGATCCACAAGGACGACGAGGTGACGGTTGCCATCCCCAACGGGAACCCGATGGCCGGCGCAGTGGTCATCGCCCGCATGTGGAACGGCGCGGACACCCCGCCCGCCACCGCGCTGGCTTCCCCTGACGATGTGCTCCTCGTCGTGGAGCCCGGCAAGAACCTCGGCATCGAGCTGTCGGGTGGCGGCAAGCTGTCGATGAAGACGGCGGGCGGCGACGTGACGGTGGAAACGGGTGGTGGCAAGGCGACGATAAACACGGGTGGCGGCCAGGTGCTTCTCGGTGACGCAGCGCTGACCTTGCCGCTCGACGGGGTGGTCCACGGGTCAGGGATTGACCCCTTCACCGGGGTGGCCTACGCTGTGCTCGGGAATGCCAGCGCGGTCGTGCTGGCGAAGAAGTAGTGAGGCGGGCATGCCATTGACAGGAACCGGCGACGTGCTGGGCATGGCGATGAAAGCGCAGGTGGATGCGGTGCCCGACAAGTCCGTCCGTGACGACGTGTGGAAGGCCATGGGCCGCGCGGTCATCGCGCACGTCATCGCCAACGGCGCGAACGCCATCACCGTGACCGTGGCGAGCGTGGCAGGCGTGACGCCCGGGCCTAGCGCTTCCGGCCCGGGGACGGGCGTGGGGACGATCACATGACGGCGCCGCTCGGCTGGGGCATCGACCCCTACGGGACCTCGTTACTCGGCTCCACCCTGCACGGAGCCGATCTGTTCCTCGTATCTGCGGTGGCGGTCAGCACGCACGATGTCCAGGTTACGCTGTCCTTGGCGCCCAGACATTTGTCGGCCAGCGGGCCGGGCGACGCTTTGAACCCCGCGACCTGGGTCGTCCAGCGCGTTGACACCGCGGAGTTCTTCGACATCGCGGAAGTGGTGGAGGAATCGGCCACGGTCTACACGCTGCACACGTTGCAGCCGTTCGGTAGCGTGGCCGTGCTGCACATCGCTGGGTCGAATTCTTTGCTGTCGCTGGCGGGCGTCGTGTTGGGCACGCCGCGCATCGCCCGCTTCCTTGGAGTGTCCTCTGCGCAGACCGCCGAGGACGCGCTCATCGCGACGCTCAACATCACCCCGCGCGACGTAGCGAACCCGCAAGTCCCGCGCGACGATCAAGGCGAGTACGGCGGTGCGTTGCAGATCGACTCCTCGGGCGACTACGTCCCGGTGAGTGGCGGCCCGTTTGTGCGCAAGATGATCTTTCGCAGATTGACCACAGCGCGCGGCGAGTTCTTTCACCTGCCGAATTATGGCCTCGACTTCCCGGTGAAGGAACCCATCAGGGCGGGTGAGCTGCCCTTGCTCAAAGCGGAGATCGAGCGCCAGATCAAGCGAGAGCCCGAGGTGGTCGATGTCCGGGCAGTTCTGACCATGGCGGCGAATGGGGTCCTGACCGCGAAGGTGCGCGCTCGCTTGAAGTCGGGTGGTGCGCTGGACGAGACCATCAACCTTCCGCTGCGCGCATCCACTTGAGGTGACCAATGCCTGACCTGCCAAAATTTCAGGACTTGTTCCGCGCAGCTCGAGATGAGGCGCTCATCCGCAACGCCAAGCTCTCTCGCGAGGCTGTGGAGCGGGAGGGCACCGACGCCAACGTGTTGATCGCCGCGGGAGCTGCCATCGGGGACGAGGTCGTCGGCCAAGTGAGCGACCTGCAAGCCGCGCTGTTCCTGACCTCGGCTGTCGGCGAGGACCTCGACCGCTTGGTATTTGATCGCTATGGGCTAGTCCGAAAGGCAGCTGCCTCTTCGCGCGGCTCGGTGCAGTTCACGACGACGGCCGCGAGCCCGACCACGTTTCCCCTCGCGAGCGGGACGGTGCTTCAGGCCGTGTCCGGTATCCAGTCCGTGGCCACGGAAGACTCGGTGTTTTCGGCCGGCAGCATCGGCCCCGTGACAGTCGCCGTCCGTTCCGTACTAGCGGGCGCCACGCAGAACGCCAAGATCGGCGAGATCACGTCCATCGTGTCGGGCATCCCGGGAGCGCCCAACGACTTGAAGGTGACCAATCCGTATGCCACTGCTGGGGCTGCGGACGCGGAGACTGACGACTCGCTCCGCGAGCGCGCTCGTCGCTACTTCGTGACCGCGCGCCGAGGCACCATCGCGGCGCTGGAAGAGACCGCCTTGAGCGTGCCCGGCGTCCTATCCGCCAGCGCCTATGAGGTCATTGACCAGAGCGGGCGGGCGGCGCGACAGGTCCAGCTCGTAATCTCTGACCAGTTCACCGAGCAATTCGTCGAGTTCGATGTGGTCCCCCCGCGCTACCAGACGCAGAGCCAAGCGCTCACCGTGCAGGTGGTCGAGGCCCTGGAGGACATGCGGGCGGCCGGCGTCTACGTGGGCGTGTTCGTGGCCAGTGTGGTCGTGCAGCCGGTGCAGCTCACGCTCACGTTCCAGGCGGGAGCGAGCGTGAATGATGCCGCGCTTCAGGCGCGGGCGGCGGTCGTCAATTACGTGAACGCGCTTGCTCCTGGCAAGCCGTTCGTGCTCGCCGACTTGCTGGCCACGATCCGGTTGGTCCCGGGCCTGACCTATACCGGGGCGGAGGTGTATTCCCCGCTCGGTGACATCACGGCGAAGCCGCTCCAGGTGATCCGCACGTCCCTCGGCTTGGTAACCGCAGTGGCGTCACAGACTGACCGCCCGATCACGACCGGCCAGAACCCCGATGCTTTCGCGCTGACGGAGTAGCGCATGACGACCCCGGTCATCATAGCGCTCCCGCAGTCCGACTTTCTCGACCTACTCGATAGGCTCTTGCCGGCCAGCTACCTTGACCCACTGAAAGAGACGGGCGCGAGCGGGTATGAGCTTCTGCAAGCCTATGGCGCGATGGCTGCGCGGGCCTCCATCGCTGTGCAGCACCTTGGGGAGGATAGCTACATCGGGTCCGCGACTGGCGGGTCCTTTGCGACCGGGACCGTCCAGCTCTATCGGGACCGGCCTGCCCCCGCAGGAGACTTGATTGCGGGCCAGATCGGGACGACTGCGTCCATCGTGGCAGGCGCTCCCGTGGGCCAGGCGCGAGTCACGGGCTTGACGGGCATGACCGCCGCGTCTGTCGGTCGATTCCTCGTGATGGCGAATACGGCATTTGTCCCGAATACGGGCGGGTTCAAGATCATGGGCTTGAACAGCCCGACCTCCGTGGACGTGCGAAATGCTGTGGCTGTCGTGCCGGACACGAACAACGGCGCCATCGCCTGGCAAGAGGAATATCGGGACCTCGTGGTCAAGGCCGGCTCTGTCGCCACCACGAGCAACGGCGGGCGGGATTACGTGACGCAAGCGGACGTGCCCTTCGCGGCCGACGACCTCGGTCCGTTTGATGTGGCGGTGACGGCCGTCGCTGTGGGCTACGAGTGGAACGTGCCCGGGCAGGTGACAGCGGGCGACGGCTCCTTGCTGGAAGGCGACATCGATACGATGCGGCGGCTCGTGGAAGACCCGCACATGCTCGACCTGGCGATCAAGGTTCGCAACGTGGCGGCCACCTCTGGGGGGCGAGACGGAGCCCTGGACAGCCTGGGCTCCGACCGAGGTATCGAGCGACTTGCCGGCGAACTCGATACGATCTATCGACGGCGCGTCAGGCAGCTTCCTGATACCATCAGCCCGAATGCCGTGCTCCGTGCCGTGACGGATGCCCTGGCGCCGTATGGCGCCTCGTTCAAGTTCATCGAGACGTTCAACCTCACCTACCAGACCTGTTTTGATGCGCCGTCGGCGGTCATTGCCGGTTCGCTGTTCGACCCCGATCTGTTTTGCTACGACGACCCGCGCGACCCTGACGTGTTTCGCAACCGCTGGTTGAGCGAGAACGACTACCGCGGGGCATTCATCGTGGTCGTGGACAACGTGCAGCCGCTTCTCGACCTCGGCATGATCATGGACGACAACGCGCCGCATGAGCCTGCGGACTATGCCTCGATACAGTCAGGCGGCACGAGGTCGTACAGCGCATGGGACGCCCCCGCGAGCTTCGCCTTCGGCACAGTCGGTGCCTGGGGCGGTGACGACTACCGGAAAAATTCGTTCTATCTGGGTCTCTATGATATACTCCGCGCCATCAAGGCGGCGGGCGTCGGCTCGGCTGTCGAGCTGAAAGGGGAATGAACATGGCAAATCTGGCCTTCGACCGCGAGATCATCAACGAGCGCGAGCGCCCTTTCAGCAGCGACATCAACCAGGCGCTCTCGCAAGTGGACCGCACCCTGCGGGATGTGCTCCAAAGCATTTTCTCCCCGCGCATCTCCGCGACCAACGACGCAGCAGGCTTGCCTTCTGGGTTCATCGGTGAGGCGTTCCGGGTGCGACCAGTCAGCCCGCTCGCCATGACCGTCCGTTTGCCCAAGGGTTTCGGCTTCATTCACGACGTGTCCGACGTGCCTTCAGATATCGATGGGATCTCGGGCTTGAACGACAAGAGCCCGTGGAAACCGCTCTACCTGGCCGACGACATCACCATCAATATCGGGGCTGCGCCGACCGCGCCAAACAGCCGCATCGACATCATCGAGGTCAAAAACAATCGGCGGCGCACTGATTCGGCCAGCCGCGACGTACTGGATACAGGTACGGGGAAGTTCTCTCCACAGTCCGTGCTGAAGACGCTCGGCTTCGACATGGGTGTGTCAGTCGGCCAGGTTGTCACCCCCCACCCGAGCACAGCCGCCATCAGCGTGAAGCGGGGTGCGCTAGCCAGCGCTCCGGCCCTGCCGACCCCGCCCGGAGTGACACCAGGCTACACGCAAATCGCGCAGATCCTCGTGGGGCCTGGCGTCACTACCATCGACGACAACGTGATACAAGACCTGCGGAAACTGATCTACCCGCTAGGGCTCGGGCGGGTCTCCATTCTCCCGGAACCTGGCGGTGGCACCACGGTCACGCTGATTCAATGCATGGCACCGCCGAGCGTTCGAGTGGGCGTCGTGCATCTCGGCAGTGGCAAGCTGAACATCTACTTGTTTGACGGCGGAAACTCAAAGGCAATCGCAGACGTTCCCGTGTTTGTTGTCGGGCAGGCTAATGGCGTCAATCAAGGTGGGGACTTTGTTGCACCTCAAACGATAACGCTGGCACAGCAATCCGCTCTGGTGGGCGCTGCGTCTGCCTTTCCACTGAAGGTCGCGATTGGCCAGCCGTTCTGGTTTTTCGAGACCACACCTCCGTCAAGCGCGGGAAAAGAATACCAGATCGATATAACTCTGCGCGGAGTGTGAGGCCATGCCGCAGGCACAGATCACCATCGACGCGATTGTCGGGTCCAACATCGACCTGCCTCTCAATACGTTGGTCCAGCTCAACAACAATGGCATCGGCGGTGAGGTGTCCTATCTGTGGACCATACTCGACCAGCCGCCGGGCGCCGTGGATTCGCTCTCGAACACCTCCATTCCGAATCCGACGTTGACTCCGCAGAAGGAGGGTACATACCTTCTCCGGCTGATCGTCAACGCCAGCTTGCCGACTGAGCAAACCGATTCCGTGGTTGCGGCGGTGCGCCAGCTCAAGACCCGCAACCGCATCCCGGCCGCGGGGGAAACCACTCAAGCTGATTTCGCCGACGGCTGGGCGACCGACACGAACGCGCTGCTCCGCAGGTACGACCAGCAGCTCGCGGACCCCGGTCCCGTGGTCTGCGTCAACAAGCAGGGCTCGGTGATAACTCGCGGCAACGTGGTCCGCGTGACCTCGGGCGCAGTGATCAAGCTCGGGCTTCCCGGGCAGGAAACCGTGCCCGGCATCACGCTCGCCCCCGCGACGACGCTCGGGAACATCGACGAGCTACTCCTGGTTGTTGAAGGCGATGTCAATGGCAACACGAACGTTGCCATTGATGCGATTTGCGTGGCCAGAATCTACGGCCGCATCGCTGCGCTCCCGCTGGGGGCTGGCGTAGTCGGCGACACGGTGTTCGTGTCCGACACCGCCACGCTCGCCACGACTGCGGGCACGAACCGGCGCCGCGCAGGCAGCATCATGTCGGTGAGCGGCGGTGACCGGGACGTCTGGTTCGACGGCGTAGGCGGCCAGGACATCACGCCCATCGACCGTCGCTATCTGGTCTATGGCCCGCCTAGTCCGCTGACCAATGCCGTTCGCGTGGACGGCCCGGGCGGTGTTGGCGCTGGGAATGTGTCTGGCGGCGTGCCCGTGCTGTTCAAGGCGGCGGATGTCGGCACGGTCCCGCTGGAAGTGGAAGGCATCGGTGGCGGCACTTTCGTTCAACGGTGGCTTACCGGCGGCGGCGGCGTCATTGCACGCATGGCTATCCCTGGCATGTACGATCCCATACGGGGCGGCCTAGAATTCCTGTCCTCATACCTGTTCAACCCGCAAGCCAAAGCCACATCCGATGTCATAGACACGCTCGCACTTGTTCGGCGCAGCGCGACGCAGACCAGCGCGCTTCTTCAGTGGTACGATGAGCTGGGCAATTCCCTCGGCTACATAGCAGCCGATGGGGAAATCAATTTGCGAAATCTGGCTCGCATCCTGAGTGTGCTCGACCCCATCACCCCACAAGGGGTCGCCACGAAGAAGTACGCCGATGAACTGGCGTACCAGACGTGGGCGCAGAACCTCGTCCAGAACGGGACGCCTGACTTCGCGCAGCGGATTGGCGTCAATGTGCTCCAGCCAATTACCGTCGCGAACACGCGGACGTGGTGCTTGGACCGCTGGTCGCATTGGATTTCGGCTGCAACGGCGGACTGCCAAGTCCGCCTCGACCAAGCGTTCGGCGACAACGTGCTGTCCATCTACAAGTTGAACACCGGCGCCGCAGGCATCATCTACACCACGCAGGAGATTGACCGCTCCCTGCTGGATAAGACGACGTATGCGTCCAGCCCCCCGGGGGGTGTCCCACTGAAATTGTCCTTCGACGCCGTCAGCGCCATCTCCTCAAATGCAACCGTCACCTGTCGGGTGCGGAGTGGCAGCACGGTCGCTCAAATCGCGGCGCCTCCGTCCTCTAATACCGGGCTGTACACTAGCGGGGATTATCAAGAGGCATCTGTCGCAGTCACCGTCGGACGGAACACCATCTCCATCCCGGCACGCGTAGGCCGAGGCGCACTGAGCGTGCAGTTTTTGATTCAGTTTACCGGCTCCGTGGCCGCTAACACGACGTTGCTCCAGATCAAGAACGTGATGCTAACCGTTGCGCCTGCCTCCATGGCCGCTGGCATTAGCCTGCCCGACCCGCCATTCCGGCGGTCGGGGGCGTCCCTGTCAGGGGAGCAGGCTGTGTGCAAACGGTTCTACCAGAAATCGTATGAGCTGGCCACTGCGGTGGGGACTGCGACCGTCGTTGCCCAGTACTCCACGAGCTCGACGGATGTCCTTACCGCCAACGGCATCGCTTGGGCCTTGGGCTGTCACCCTCGATTTGAGGGGACCATGCGCGTTTCGCCCGCTGTCGCGTTATGGACGGTTGGTGGTCTGCTCGGCACATGGACTCTCGGAGGTGGCGCGCAAGTGAGCGTAGCGGGCGGCATATCCACGGAAGGATTCTCCGTGCTGAATAATACCGGCGGCCCGCAGAATCCAGGCAAGGGCACGACGGTCGGTCATTGGGCCGCTGACGCGGAGTTGTGAGATGGCTGACTATCGCAAGTTTCTATCCGTCGCGGGGGCCACCATCCTGTTGCAGGACATGGTGACGCTTGAGTCTTTTCGACCCATCGAAGGAAATATCCACTATGCGAGTTTCTTGATTCGCGTGGCAGAAGGCGCAACGGTCGAGGAGGTCACCATCGAGAACCCGACGCCGTATGGGATTTACCACGTCGCGAGTAAGATATTCGACGGCATCCGCGCTGTGACTTCGCCGACATGGGAGGAGCTTGGCGGCGCAGTCGCCAACCCGAACTTCTTTTGCTCCAAGTTGCTCATGGGCTTTGTCCGCACGGTGTTCGCCTACCAGATCACTGGTGGAGCCGCGGAGATAAAGCTCGTCGAGACACATGCAGGCGTGAGCCGCGATCTCGTTGCCGCGCCCGTCGTGCTTCCCGATACCGATGGTGCTCCGACCGACTTCTACTTTGACTCAAGTGTCGTGCTCAGCATAGGTGACAACATCTACTCGGTCCACGCTCGGGTTACGACCGCCACACAAGTTGACCTCAAGTACATGAACAGCGCCGTCATGGAGCTGGTCGTTCCTGCGTAGGAGCGCGTCGTGAAGATCACGCTGACAGGTCTGCTCGACGACGGGTCGCCACGTCGCCCCGGGGTGATTGACCCCCGCGAAACCATCACCTTCCCGCAGGGGTCTGACGTGACCTTGGTCGTCTCGATTATCACGCCGACTGGCAGCCCCGTACCGCTAGGTGGTTCTGGTGTTGAGCTGCTGTTGTCCGTCAAGAAGCGCACGCTAGACCAGCCTGCTCGCATCAAGAAGCTCGCTGTGCTGTCGGGCACCGCCGGCACTTTCACTGTCGAGCCGGCGGACACGCGCTGGCTGGCCGCTGGTCAATATGTCTTCGATGTCTGGCTGACGAAAGACGGTGACCGCAACGCGGTCATCCCGACCTCGCAGCTCGTGCTCACCGCGAGCGTTGCAGCAATTCCCTCTGCGCCGCCGCCTCCAATCATACAGCTTGTTGAGAATGACACCGAGCCGCTCGTGCTCGATTTCAGTGGCACGGATATCACTGGCTGGACCGTTGAGGTCCACCTGGCCTACGTCCCGGCCCCGCTCGTCCGGGTCGCCACCATTGTGGACGGGCCTGGCGGCGTGGCCCAAGTGGATTGGCTCCCGGGTGACCTCCTCGTGGGCAGGTGGGCGGGTGAGATTCAGACCACTCGGTCTGGCCCGTTCGTGCAGACCTCCGACGTGTTCATTGCGGACATCCGCGCGGAGATTGCCTGATGGCTCGCATCACGCTAAGGCCGACCACGGCGAAACTCGCTCTCGTGTCCTTGTGCAAGACCGGCTCCACGGGGTCCGGTAGCCAGCCGCGAGTGACCCCCTTCGCTGACGCCGCAGAAATTACCGTCACGCACAACCTCGGCCGGCGTCCTGTTGTTCAGGTCTTGGAGAAGGTGACCGGCGGCTACTTCGGCACGGACGAGGGCTTCGGGACAGACGGGTTTGGGTCGAGCGATGTCTACCGCGAAATCGAGCCCGTTCATGTCGAGGTCCGCCACCTCTCAATCAACGAGTTCACGGTTCTTCTCGACAACTATCGAACTGGTGAGATACGCTACATCTGACGCTGGGGTGCTGCATGGCCTCTGGACTCCTCGAAATCTCTTCGGTATCAGGCGCCTCACCAAACTGGCAGCTCACCGTCAGCAGTGTCGGAGCAGCCACGATTGGTGACCATGTCGCCGCGCCGAAGGACGGGCTACCTGTCGGCGACGGTGGCGTGTACCGGGTGCTGAGCGTCGGTGCAGGCGTCCTCAACGTCACCGATGATCTCGTGCCTGGCGGCGGGACGTTCGGGAAGCCCGGGGCGGGCTCTGCTCAGTTCTACACGCCGACATTAAATATCAAATTGAGCCAGTGCGCGGATAGCGGCCCACAGTGGGGCGCCGCGCTTCGCCGGGACCTTGGCGTTGTGGACGCTGCGATAGGCGGTGGTGGCGGCGGTGGTGCAACAGCGACGACGAGCTGGATTCAGATGGCCGTGGACCCGACCCTGGGCACGAGCCCACCCGCTGGGACAGTGGTCCGCAATCAGGCCGAATATGATGCGCTCGGGCATGACTTGTTGTCCGCCCAGGATGCGCTCGACCTCCTCCCGCCTATGCTACGACACGGGGTCGTTGTCACGCTCCGCGCGGGGACGCATGCCGGCAAGCCAGGACGAACCGGCACGACCGGGTACGACCCGTGGCTGTTCGTGCCTAATTTCCAGGTGGATACGGTAGAGGCGTATTGGGAGGCTGGAGACGGCCGCCCCCTGGGCCTTTACTTCGAGGGTGAGGGCGCGACCAATATCGGTGCGCCTGTCGCGGGGGTGTGGAGCGGTTTTGATTTCACCCGGGATGCCGGGACATGGGCGACGGATGCAGAAGCTGGTCGCATGTTCCTGGTCACTGAGGGCTTCTTGGCTGGCAGCGTATTTCCGATCTATGGGAACTCCACGACTAAGCTAGACATGTACTTTTCACTGCCGAGTTCTGAGGCAATGACCATCCAGGTGTTTGAGCCTGCTGCGATGGTTGTGCCTGGCGCGTTTCCGTTCGTGCAGCAATCCGTGATGAGCAATTGCGCGCGGGTGGCAGGCCTTGACCTGCAATTCAAAAACATCTTCTTCAATGACGGTGAGGCCGACTTGTTGTGGTTCGGTCGCATCGAATTTGTCGAGTGCATGTACCTGGGCCGCGGGATTTCGCTGCGCCATGACACGTTGACCGGGTCCATGCTAGACGATTCATCCCGGCTGTCCTTATTCGTTGGGTCCGCGATTCGATTTTCGGACTCGGGCAATGGCAGCCAGGGTGGTCTGCGCATCGCAGGCGGCGGGGTCTACTTCTTCGTGAGCACCCTGCGCGGGTACTGCTACGGGGTCGAAGGGCTTTACTCCCTGGTCAATATATTCAGCGACGATTGGAGCACGTTCGGTGACTGCCGGATAGGTCCCGCGTACGAGGCTGTCCCGACGATAGCGGGTGCGCTGATCTATCTGGAGCGCGGGAGAATTCGGGCCGGGTGGTTCGCCAACACGAACACGGTGCTTGAGGGGAACGGGCTGACCACAGGAGTCAGCCTGCGTGGCAATGGTGGCCTGTATGCCTTCTCCGACTCTGTCCCGGGGCTTCGCATCCGAAACCACAACGTCGCTGTGCGCGTGGCATCGCATAGCGCGATTCACGCATCAGGCTTTCGCTCGCAGTCCCTCGGGAACGTCGTGGGCTGGCAGATCGATAAGGGGGCTCGCGTGGTGTCTTTCGACCCGCAGAATGTCGGCGCCTCCAATGCCATCCTGATCGACGGTCAAGTCGAGACCTATGCAGCTCTTGCGGCACCGGGCGACTCCGTGATCGGCCCCTACGGATCTGAGCTATTGAGGAGGGCGTGATGAGCGTCCGCGACTATCGAGTGCATCACGTCGAGGGTCTGGTGATTCAGCCCCAGGCTGTGGGCGGCCTGCCACCCGGACCTGATGGCCAGGTGGTCCCGGCGACTGACCGGCCCGGCGTGCCGTTGATGGTGCGCTCAGGCGGGGCGCTCGTATCAGCCGGCGTGCTCACCGGGGGTGAGGCCAGCGTGCAGATGTTCGCCGCCGGCAACGTGGGAGCTGGCGGCGTCACCGTTGCGGTCGGCTGCGAGGTCATGAACGGTGGCGACCCGCTTGGGCGCTGCGTCGTGGAGTTCGGCGTGTTCGACGATCCGCAACTCGCCTCCCCCGCGAAAAACGCCCGGCTAAGCGGCGCCTTGGACGGGACCATTCTCGGCGGTGAGGGCACGGCGGTCCTGAAGGTCGAGACGGATGAGGACGGCGTGTTCCGCTGCACGCTCACTGACTACCTGGACGAGACTGTATACCTCGGGTGCGCGCCGTCGTTCGGCAGCCGCGCCCTCGCCTGCGAGTCGATTGATACCGTGACGTTCTCCACGTAGGAGTAGCCGATGCCTGGTCTATACCTGCTGAGCGACAAGCTCGCCGACATCAACACGCTCGGGAAGGTCCACACGGGCGGCATCCTCCGACGTTTACGACAAGCAGAGGACTTTTTCCAGAAACACGCCAAGGACCTGTTTGATCTCGATGCGGCAGTGGGGGCGATGCGCGCATCAGCAGATGAGACGGAGAGAATCTGCGCGGGGCTGAATGCCGCGAGCACCCAGCATGCCGCGCAGATCAAAGCACAAGACCGAAAGCTGTTCGATTTCGACAAGGCCATGGCGGCGGCAAAGTCGGCGACGACGGACGCGGTGACCGCCGTTTCTGCTCAGCTCAAGCAAGTCGCTGAGCGTGGCCTTAAGACGGCCAGCGATTCGTTTGAGATCGCAAAGACGGTGGCGGCATTAACTTTCGGCGCAGAAGTGACAAGCAAAACTGTTGATATGCTTCAGGCGCAAGCGTCGAAATTGGAGTCCCATTGTCAATCACTCGCCCAGCGCATCCACGCGCACATCGCCGAGTACCAGGCCGTGGCGACCAGTGTTAGCGGCGTCGAGCAGGCGCAATCGGCGTTTATGGGGCGTGTGCTCCGGCTGGAGGAGCGCGCTCAGATTTTCTCCGCAGTAGACGACGGGCACTCGCATGCGCTCAATGGCAGTCTCGCGCTGTACGTGAGCCCAGACAGTGAGATCTCGGCGGCCGTGCTCAATGCCGCCGCAGAGGGCGAGGCAACCACTCAATTCGGGATCGCGCTCAGGACAGACGAGGGCAAGCCGACTCTATGGGCAGGATTCGCGCCTGCGCTCACTCCGGGGGCGGTGACGGCTGACGAGGCCATCGACGCGCCGACGATTGAGGGTGAGCCCCGGTTCCGCCAGGGCTCGGTAATCGTGGCGATCACGTTAGACACGGATGCCGGTGCCACCAAGACGTACGCCGTAGGGGACGAAATCACCGTGCAAGTGCAGGTGGCGGCCGACGATAAATGGCTCGGCCACACGGTCTCGTCGAAGTTCTGGACCCTGACTGTGATAGCATAATTTAGCCCGCCTGCATGTTGCAGGTGTCCGCCCGGAGACTGAGTTCATCGTTCCCCCATTGTGATGCCGCATAGCGGCGAGGAGCTGATCATGGCCAATGTTTTTGTGGACATCGAGTTTGAGAAGGAGTTGCAGAAGGGCGAGGTGACCAATATCTCGCTCATGACTAACCTGCGTGATGCGGGGTATCCGTCCTCGAAGGTGCAGATCGTGGCGCTCACGGCCCCTGTGACCAAAGCGGTCTACGGCGCTCGCCTGACCTACAAGCACGACAACATGAGCGACATCGAGAAATACACGCTGCTCGGCCTTCTGGACGGCCTGTATGGCGTGGTTGGGTACGTCCCGCCAGTGGTCGAGCCGCCCCCGATTCCGCCAACTCCCGATATCTCTTCCGGCTTCCTGGTGCAGCTGCGGAATGCCGCTGGGGAGCTAATCCTCGACGCAAATGGGCAGCCGCAGTACGTGACTGCCGAGGCCCAGGTCGAACAACTGGCGCTGACCGCAGTCGGGCTCTCGGATATCTGGCTGTTGCGGACGGACGCGGCGGGCGTGGCGTTGCGGGATGCCAACGGCAACTATGTGTACGAGACTGTGGGACAGGCCGCGGCTCGGCAGGGTTGGACCCTGGAGCAGGTGAGCGCTTTCGCCACGGAGAAGGGTCTGTGGATGGCTCCGCTCGTAGACCGGGCGGGCAATCTTATGCTGGACGAGAACGGCTTGCCACAGTTCCTCCCGATCAGGGAGATAGCTGGGATCTTAGGCGTTCCCTACGACATAGCCCTGTCCCTCACCACTCAAATGGTCGTCAAGCAGGACGCCGCAAATAACCCGTACTTGTACAATGGTACGGTTGAGGTCGGCGTGCTGAAGACGATGGTCGTCCTGTGCAACGCGGCCGGTGTGCCGCAGCTACTGAATGGCGAGCTTCAATTCGTGACGTTTGAGGAAGGCATGGCCGCGACGGGCCTTTCGCAAGCAGAATTCCAGGCCCTGATCGACTCGCACAATCTGTGGGCTCAGTTGGATGTGAATGCTGATGGTACGCCCAAACTGGTGAACGGTGAACTTCAGTACACCAGTTTGGCCCAGTTGATGGAGGATTTGAGCCTCTCTGCTGACGAAGCGGCGGCGCTATCCAGTCGGGTCGTCGAGGACGTCAACGGGGATTTGGTCCCCGGAGTGCTGGTCAAACAGACCACGACTTTGGCGGCTGCTAGTCTGCTTGGCGTCAGCGAGGCCAAAATCATGGCGCTGTCCGTGGTGCCCCCCATGCAGCCTGGCATCTACTGGCGGTCACCCAGCAGCTTCAACATCTCGGTCATGAAGGTGAAGCCCGATGTAGACCAGGGTGCTCTGGTGCTCCAAACCAGGGTCACCATGCTGGCTGACGGCACCTACACGCTGGAAAAGACTGCGAGCCTGGAGTGGATGGACGAGACCCTGTTCCCCTCGTCTGTCTACACCCACACCCGGATTCGCGTCACTCCCACGGCTTCTGCCGGACTTCCGCTCAACGCGGTCTACACGTTCCCGAAAAACTGCTTCCAGATCGAGACCAGCCCTGGTGTGACTTTGCAGGTGAACCTGCTGAATGATCTCGTGGTAGGTCCGCCGAATGTTGGCGTCGCGTTGACGGATTTCTGGATCAATGCTCTTGGTGAAGGCTATCTGTGCAAGACGAATCGGAATCCGTTTACCGACTACGTGACGGCCAGCACCACGACCCCGCGCCTCTAACCTGACCTGACACTCAGTTCTCCCCTGATAGCTTGTTGGAAATCCCATCGCGTGATATTCTGCGCGGCAGGAGGTATCACCATGCCAGCTCCCCACCCGTTTCGTCAGTTCACCGTGCTCGTCAAGAACGTCAGCCAGGCCGACATCACGCTGCCCGAGATAGGCGGATACGTGTTGCACCCTGACGTCGAAATCGACATGTGCTCGCCAGACCTGCCGAGCGGGCACTACGACGACCCGAGTGCGGTCATGCGCGCGCTGCTCGCTCTGCGGCTGACCGTGCTCTACCAGGAGCGCGTGGCGGGGCATCTGACCCACCGCATCCTGCCGACTGCCGCTCACGACTGAGAGGTGGAGCATGCGCGCGCAAGATTTCCCCGGGGCAGAGCTACCTCGTGCGGCTTCGACCATCTCGGCTGAAGCTCAGTCCTTTGACGGCGACCCTAGCTCCGCTGCGGCCCCCGCAGTCTTCCGAGACATGCCGACTGGCGCGACCTACGAGCAACCATCCAATGGCTTGTTCTGGACCAAGACCTCCCACGGGTGGCAGCCGCAGGAGTCACTTGGCTTTTTCAATGCAACTAGGGAGCGGCTGTTTTTTACGGTAGACCCTGTTAACGGCGTATCTCCGCCGTCAGGCATCACCGTCCACACGCAAGCGGAATATGTCGCACTCGGGGCACCGCTCAAATACGCGCAGGATGCGCTCGACATCCTGCCACAGTACGTGGACTATTACACTCAGATCAATCTGCTCGCAGGCACGCATCTAGCGAAGCCTGGCGGCGCTGGTTTTTCATTTCTTGGCAACCGCTGGTTGACGGTCTCGAAGTCGTGCTCTAGCAGAGCACGAGGCCAAGCGCCCTTGCCTGGCCAATTTTTTACGGCCTTCACAAGTCTCTGGTTTAAGGGTGCAGATCATAACGTGCTGCAAATGGGGGTTTCAGGCAGCAGACTATCCGACTACGTGATCAATGCGCCTGGCCAGGCGTGGATTGTAAACGAGCATCGCGGGCGCTTTGTGCAAGTCACGGATGGAGCAAACGCAGGTTCGAAATACTTGATCGTAGGGAATACAGCTAGCACCCTAGATATTACGGGTTTTATTTACACCGCAGGTGCGATGACCTTCAACATCACGACCCCCAGCAGCATCGTGCTGAACTCCGAGAACGGGACCACGCCGCTAGCTTACGAGATGGTGAGCACGTCTGTTGCCAGTGGTCTGCATGGTCTATTTACAGTGTTCGCAGACATCCAATTCGGGACTGTGGCGCTGGGTTCGAGCTGGTTCCAGCTCATGAACACCAGCTTCGTTTTCCCCCAATATTGCCGACTTGTGAACGCGGACACTGCTTTCAACGTCAACTACGGGTCACCGAGCGAGGGCGGGGCTTCGGTGTATATGGATAGCTGCGATATAGAGTTGACTTCCGGCTACCTCGACTCGTCAGGCTTTAATGTCTGCCGAGCGCAGTGGCTCATGTTTAACAACCTGATTCGCGGGAGCACCTCCCGGCTCATGCGGCTCGACAGTGGCGTGGCTTTTTACGGCATCGACAATTGGTTCTTGCCGAGCGGTACGGCTGAGGCCGTGGCCTTCCAGGGTGGCCAGCACCTAATCCAGATATCGGACAACGGATTTCGCGTGCGCGGCAGCGGAACCTCCACGGGCATCCGAGTTTACTCCGGTGACGCGCAGATTCGTTCGTTCTCGGCTGTCGTGGACAATTGCTCGCCAGCCGTGGACATCGCGGGCGGCGAGTCATTCACCATCGCCTCGGGCTCGATTACCGGCACGGGCAACGCTGTCGCGTGGCGCGTGCGCAATGGCAGCCAGGTCAACGTACCACTCTCCTCCGCGCTCGCCGGGACGGTAGAGGTGGAGGTAGACGGCGTGGCCAAGACCTACTCGGGCGATTTCTCCACCGTGGGATCTGTGGTCAATGGCGCCCTCGGCTCCCGCGTGCGTCGATTCTCATGACCCCCGATGTGGCGTACAAGCGCAGCCCGAACCAGAGCGACCGGGCCGGCGCCGCGGTCGTCGCCGTGGTCCTGCACTACGACGCGAGCCCGTCCGACTCCGCGACCGTCAACTGGCTGTGCAACCCTGCGAGCAAGGTGAGCGCCCATTATCACCTCGGGCGCTCGGGAGCGATCACGCAGATGGTGCCGCTGGACCGTGTCGCCTGGCACGCAGGACAAGCGGACATCCCGAAGCGGGATGGGGAGTACATCAGCAGCGGGAACCGCTCGACCATCGGCATCGAGATGGCCAACCTCGGGCTACTCCAGAAGACCGCCGACGGTTTCGCCTACGCGGTGGATGGCGCGCTTCGCAAGTACAAGGGTGCGACCCCGATCCATGCCGCGCTGACCTACCCCGACGGCCGCAGGGTCGAGGGCTGGTGGGAGCCGTTCGCCGAGCCGCTGTTGGCGTCACTGACCTCCGTGCTCCAGGCTATCGGCGCGGCTGGCTACGTCGCGGCGACGAAGAACCTCCTGGGGCACGACGAAGTCGCGCGGCCGTGGGGCAGGAAAACAGATCCTGGGCCCAGTTTTCCGTGGGACCGCTACCACCGCGAGGTCACCCGCCCGCTCGTGAGCTTACTGCTCCCCTGACCCCGCGCAAGTATACAGGCTGGAGGTACAACACCATGGGCAAGCTGAGCAGGCAGAAGGGGGCGGAGTGGGAGCGCGAGGTCGCGCGCCGACTCCGCCCGATGTGGAAGCAGGCACGCCGCGGGCTCTCGCAGCCGCGGCTTGGGTGTGAGGTCGCGGACGTGGAAGGCACGCCCTATTGGTGGGAGTGCAAGGTCGGCGCAGCGCCACCTCTCCTGCCAGCGCTGCGTCAGGCCGAGCGGGACGAAATCGCCTTCCGCGTTAGGCTGGCTGAGCTGTCTGATATTCCCGGCATGGCCCCGAACCCCGCCCCGCGCATGCCGCCCATTGCCGCAGTCAAGATGGATAGCCGGAGGCCCATCGCCGTCCTCTATCTCGACGACCTGATCGCGGTCATGCGGCTCGCCAGGAAGGCCCAGGAGCCACGATTGGCACCCGAGCCCTTGCCTCAGACCTAGCCCGGCAATAATAATTTTTCAATGATTCTAGCTGTGTTACCTCCCCCCCTAAAATAACTCTTGCATTTTTCGCAATAGTTGCATATGATGGCCGCCAGGTGCTCGATGATAACGTCGGGACCTCGCAAAAGGAGTAGATCATGGGCAAGCAAGAAATCCTCCACGCCTCATTCTTCACCCCGATGCCTGGCGGCCGCTGGGGCTCGCCCCTGATCCTGTGGGGCGAGCCGGGCACGGCCAAGACCGCACTGATCGAGCTGCTCGCTCGACTGTACGGCATGCCGTGCGAGGCGCTCCAGCCGGGCGCCAAGGGAGAGGGCGCCTTCGGCGTAACCCCGTGTCCGTCCGAGACCTCAGACGGCAAGGGCGGGCGGCGGATGGTGATCGGGTATCCGCCGCCGGAGTGGACTGCCGGCTTCACCGAGGAGACCGGCGGCGTCATATTTTTTGACGAGTTGACGACGGCGCCGCCGGCCATCCAGCCCGTCCTGCTGGGCGGCGTGCAGAACCGAGAGATCGGCGGCTGGAAGGCCCCGCTGCGCACGCGGGTGTATGGCGCTGCGAATTACGTCGGCCAACAGACGGCCGGCGGCGGCTGGCCCATCCCCGGATCGGTCGCTAACCGTTGCGGGCACATTGACTGGCCAGGCCCGGACTGCGACCAGTGGGCGACCTTCCTCCTCGGCGGCGCGGGCTCCGAGTCCGAGTCGCGCCGCGACCCGGTGCTGGAGGAGCAGATGGTCCTGTCCATGTGGCCCGGCGAGTGGGCGCTGGCTGCCGGGCAGGGGACTGCGTTCCTCCGCCGCCGCCCCGAGCTGCTGCACAAGCGGCCGACTGATGACGACCCGCAGCTCGGCCGGGCGTGGCCGAGTCGCCGGTCTTGGGAGTACGCGCTGCGGGCATTGTCTGCGGCGCGCATCCACAAGCTGAGCCGCGAGGACACGGAGGAGTACGTCGCCGCGTTCGTCGGGACCGCGGCAGCGACCGAGTGCTTCAATTGGCTGGACGAGCAAGACCTGCCGGACATCGCGGCCCTGCTCGATGGGCAGGTGAAGTGGGTCGCCGACTACGACCGGCTCGACCGCACCGAGGCCGTCCTGTCAGCCTGCTCCGCGATGGTCGCCCCCATCGGTGCCGCGATGCGCGACCAGCGGATGGCCCGGCTGTGGGAGCTGTTGCAAGACGTGACCGACATGGCCAAGGACATCGCGCTGCCCGCGGTGACCGTGCTGTGTGGGGCCAAGGCGAAAGACGGTCGCCCGCTCCGCCATGACGGGCCGGCGGCCACGAAAGTGCTGGCGAGACTGCATCTCATGGCCAACAGCACGGGTTTTTGACTATGGCCACCACCAAATACAGAGGCGTTTATTCCACGCCCCTCGACAAGCTCGCCGCCGGTCGGCATTGGGTCCGGCACAAGTGGGCCTACTACCTGTCGTCGGTCACGTCCCTCGTGCCGAGGCAGGTGCCAGGTCTGGGCACGCTCGGAGTGTCCGAGCGCGGCGTCCTGATCTACGACCCCGAGGTGATCATGCCGTGGGAGGTCCAACACCTCGGCACCGCCCTGACGCACGAGGCGCTCCACCTCCTGCGACACCATGCAGCCCGGGCACGCCGCCTGCTCTGCCTGCCGGCAGAGACCATCCTGCGCCCCGACCGGCTGGACTCGCAGACCGTGGATGCGCTCAAGCGGTGGAACGTCGCGGCCGACTGCGAGATCAACGACGACCTGATAGCGGCCGGGGGCGAGTTCCCCTTCGAGGTCTACGCGCCCGAGAAGTTCGGACTGCGACCTGGCCTGACCGCTGAGGAGTATTACCACCTGCTCGCACAGCAGGCTGCAAGCGAGAGGAAGCAGGCCCGCTCCGGCCGACCAGACAAGCCCGAGGGCTCCGGCAAGGCCAAGGGGTCCGGGCGCGACCAGGGCGATCCGGGCGCGAACGGCGGGCAGGCAAAGGATGCAAAGGATGCAAAGGATGCAAAGGATGCAAAGGATGCAAAGGGGCAGGGTGCTGGTGACGAGGTTGGTGACACCGGCGATGGTGATGATGATGATGCGGATGGCGACACTAAAGGTGCCGGCAATGAGGGCGGCGGCAGCCTCAGCTCAATCAAGCCGGGTCCTGGCGCAGGCAGGTGCGGGAGCTGCGCCGGGCTGGCCCTACCCGAGGAGGAGGCCTTCGAGGGCATCGGCCGGACACCAGCCGAGCAGCGGCGCATCGAGCGGCAGGTCGCCGAGGCTGTCCGCCAGGCTGCGCAGCGCGGGCGCGGGGACATGCCCGGCGGCTGGGCACGTTGGGCAGACGCCACCTTCGAGGCCCCAAAGATCCCCTGGCAGCAGAAGCTCGCCCTGGCTGTCCGGGCCGCGGTCGGGCGCCGCATGGGTGCGGTGAGCCACACGCACAGCCGGCTCTCGCGGCGGCAGGCCGGCATCGGGTATGGCGCCGGGCTGCCGATGCTCCCCGCGCTGTACGCCCCGCAGGTCAAGGTCGCCGTGGTCGTGGACACGAGCGGGAGCATGGGCACCGACGAGCTGAAGGCGGCCATCGCCGAGACGAGTGGTGTGCTCCGGGCGGCTGGCGGGACCATTGACCTCTGCGCCTGCGACGCGAAGGTCCACGAGCTGCAACCTGTGCGCGACGCGAAGCAGGCTGCGGCCATGCTCAAGGG
>Ga0315288_10003391_pt1 | contig 20368 bp, 11 predicted proteins | sample YL17G11_20_MG_FD_203454 | JGI IMG/M metagenome (GOLD analysis project Ga0315288, IMG submission 203454) | Sediment microbial communities from Yellowstone Lake, YNP, Wyoming, USA - YL17G11_20 | ecosystem: Environmental > Aquatic > Freshwater > Lake > Sediment | place: USA: Wyoming | collected... | reverse complement strand
CTTACGGTTTATAGACAATTGTTACTGTTTTTGTTGTTCCATCCCAGAGAACTTCTGCACCAAGGTTCTCAGTAACAAATCTTACTGGAAGCATTGTTCTGCCATTAATAATCTCTGGGACAACGTTAGTATTATCAGAATCGATTGGTTTGCTTGCCCCATTGACCATAGCGGTATTTTTGCCTATCCAGAGCTCGATTTTATTTGAGCCAAGTGTAATTGTAACTTTTTTCTCATTGCTGTCCCAACCTACACTTCCGCCAAGAGATTCAATAATTGCCCTTATAGGGAGAAGAGTCCTACCATTTTTGATTATAGGCGGAGAATCAAGCATTTTCGTTTCGCCGTTCACGGTGAAGTTCTGGTTTCCGATCTGAAGCACAATTACGGTTTCCTTTTTGACAATGGCTATCTTCTCGAAAACTGCCTTGAATGTGGTATTTACAGCTATCTCAATAACTTTAAAACTCGTGTAAGGGTCAAAACGCCTTGTCCCAAGGTAAAGCTCCTTAACTTTATAACCTTCTTTAGGCGTCATTGTAAAATTGAGCCATCCTCCAAAAGGAACTTCCACAACACCTGATGGAGATATTGTTCCGCCTTCAGTTGCTGTTACCGTAACCTTGCGGGAGATCTGCTTCTTAAAGAAACCTTCCTCATAAGTGGCGGCATAAATCAGGCTCCAATCGTTATAGGCAAACACACAGGTATTGACTATGTTTGGGGCAGTTCCGCCTTGAAGTTTCTCCCAGGTGGTGCCGTAATTTTCAACAAAGAAAACACCTCCTTCTGTTGCAATTGCAACCGACTCTGTAAATTTGTAGTGAATCCTTATATCCCAAACAACTTTATCATCAAGCCCGTTATTGAATTCGACCCATGTTTTACCGCCATCGGTAGTTTTAAAAACTCCACCTTCATAAGTTCCCGCATAAAGGACATTTGGGTTTTTGGAATTAAGTCTAAGCATAAGCACATAGAGATTAGTTAAACCTGAATTAATAGCCTTCCAGGATTCGCCGCTATTTTCGGTTTTGAAAACACCTCCCCCGTCGGAACCAACATACATTATTTTGGGATTTATTGGGTCAATTTCGATAGAGAAAAGCCATAATTCTTTGATTCCATTGTTTATTTCCCTCCAGGTTTCTCCACCATCTATCGACCTGTAAACGCCGTTGTCAGTTGCAACGTACATTTTTTGGCTATCATTTGGGTCGATTTCTACATCAAATACATTTTTTGTTTGGATCTCCCGCCCCAGCTGTTTCCAGGTTGACCCACCATCGTCAGACTTAAACAGGCCATTCTTATAGGTTCCCGCATACATATATGAGGGGTCGTTTGATTCTAAAGTTAAACATTCTATAAACTTCCCTTCAAGCCCCTTCAGTGAGAATGTGTTGCCTGAATCCTTTGAAGAGTAAATTCCTATCTCTGTCCCGGTAAAAATTTCTGAAGTTTTTGGATTTACCTGAATGCAAATTATTGAGTAGAATGGGAGCCCGGAACTTTTTTGAACCCAGGAGGTTGCAGCATTTGTAGTTTTAAAAATACCCGTGTTGAATGTGCTTGCATAAAGAACTTCAGGCTTTGTCAGATCCATTGCAATTGTTTTAACATTTATGTCTGTAAGTCCGTCATTTTTCTTCTTAAAAGTTAACGCCTTATCTTCTGACTTGAAGATTCCCGCACCTGTTGCAAAATAGATAATCCTGTTGTCCGAGGGGTTTACTATAATTTCATTTATCGAAGTTTCTGGAAGTTTAGCATTAAGCTGCTTCCAGGTATCTCCGTAATCCTCACTTCTGAATAATTTTCCTGTTCCTATTGAGCCTACGTAAAGAAGACTATCTTCCGCTGGGTCTACTTCAAAACAAGCAATATCCTTGTCGCTTCCTGTAATGCCGTTGTTAATTTCTTTCCAGGTATTTCCGCTATCTTCTGACCTGAAAATGCCTGCGTTACCATAAGCAACAAGAAAGACAATGCTTGAATCTTGAGGGTCAAAAACTATTTTCTTAATTCGTGTTTCGTTAAGCCCACTATTTTTAGCAACCCAGGTTTTACCTCCGTTCACTGTTTTGAAAACACCTGCTCCATAAGTGCCCGTAATAATCACATTAGGATTTTTCGGGTCTATTGCAATGGTCTCAACATCCTTGCTTATAAGCCCTGCGCTTATGTCTGACCAAGTAAGTCCTCCGTCCTGCGAAATGAAAATTCCGTAACCATATGTGCCAACATACACAATATCTTTGTTCTGATAACTTAATGTTACACACTTTATAAACTCTTTCTTTATTCCTATAGGGACATAGCTCCAGTTCTCTCCCCCGTCAACCGTCTTCCACAAACCAATCCTTGTGCCAACATAGATAATTTTAGAGCCTACAGGGCTCACGGCAATTGAAGTGTGATTCAAGGAAGGAAGCCCTGAATTCAATTGAACCCAGTCGTATTGACCGGATAAGACAATATTTCTTGGGGCAAGTTGAAAAGAATAAACTAAAACAAACATCACGCAAATTAGAGTTAACTTTCTAAAAAATTTCATAATTCCTCCTTTCGCAAAAACTTGCTTTGAAATATTATAATTATATCTTTGGTAAAAAAAATCAAAATAATTTTGCAAAATAAAAAGGCAGGATGAAATATCTTGCCAGAGTATTATAACAAACCTCAAACATTGCCTACAGTTTATAGACAATTGTTACTGTTTTTGTTGCTCCGTCCCAGCCTACTTCTGCACCGAAGGTTTCAGAAATAAATCGTATAGGCACAAAAGTTCTGCCATTTACTATTTTTGGAGGGACATCGAGCTTCTTAAACTCAGTGCCGACAAGTACAACATTTGAGCCAACTTGAAGCCAAATTGTGAGAGTTCTGTAATTAATGGTGATTACCTTTAGTGCTCCGTTCCAGTCAACTGAAGCACCAAAAACCTCAGAAATAAAACGCAACGGCACAAGAGTCACACCCTTTTCTATAAAAGGGGGAGCGTCAAGTGTCGATGTAGATGAACCGACATATGCAGTGGTATCTCCTATAACAAGCTTTATAACAACCTCGTTAACGCGCTTTATTATAATATTTTCTGTTGCTTCATTCCCTGCAAGATCCTTCGCTGTTATAGCAAAACCGTTTTCACCATCCGAAAGATCGGCCGTAAATAAGTAAACTCCATTAATATTCTCAACCATATTAGAGTTAACAGTGACAGTACTCTGCTTGTTCACTTTGAACTCAAGAGTTATACTTTGCTCTGTTGTATCAAAATTTTCAGATTTTGGATTTACAAGCTCAATTACAGGCAGTGTACTATCCACATGCGCGGTAATAAGGAGCGAAACGCTGTTATCTGCAAGATCCCTCATAAAAATTGCTACAGGCATTCCATCGTAAATATTCAAATTGACTGAAAAAGTGAGGTCGTTTTTCACATCAACAATAATGCCTGCAACTTGAAGCACGCACGGCTCACTTACTTTGCCATTCACAATGGCATTGGTACTATTAGTATATATATCACTAATTCCACCGTCAAATAAAATCTTTGGAGGAGTAGTATCAACAGTAAATATTCTATTTATCACATCACCCTTGTTTCCATTTGAATCAACGGCATATGCATAAACTGTATGCTTTCCTTCGGGTATCGAAAATTGCACGGTAAAAAGTGCAAAATCTTTATCGTCTATTTTATAGTAAACCTCTTTGCCGTTTGAAGTTGAAAGTAAAATAGACGGGTTTTTCCGATAGATACCATTACTTCCATCAGGCACGGCTGGATTAATTGTAAGTTCAACAACAGGGAGCGGAATAATATTTATTGGACTACTTTCTACAGGTGTAATCTCTTTTGAGGTCGAAACCTTTAAAGAGTAAATACCGGTAATACCTGGATTTTTAATTTGCGCTTCCTCGCTTATCTTAACTGTTACTGTGGAATTACTTGGAATATCAAATGGAACAAAGATTAAAAGAGTGTTCCCTTCTTTTGTAATAGAAGCGGGGTTTGTATCGTTAACCAAAACTGCACTCAGAAGTATATTCTCGGGAATTTCAAACCCCTCTGGGAATTCAATTTTTACAAAATCAACACTCCTGATTAATGTATAAGCAGGGCCTGTCACAAAAGAGATATTGAAAGAATTAACAGTTCCCGTTCCGGAATAGAGCAACTGCAGATTAACGTTCTGAATTGTTGATTCTTTTATTGTTATAGCAAACTGAGACTTAGAAGTATCGGTATCTGTATGTAGGTTAATAGTATATTCTCCTGTTTTTAGAGGATTCTTAATTTTTGCCTCCTCATTAATCACAATCTCGACATCATCATTGTTCAAAATGGAAATAGGAGAAGTGATGATTACAGTGTTCGATAATGCTTCTGCATAAGCATTTGTGCCGTTTACGGTAATTGCGCTGTCAGGAAAAGTTAAGGGGACTTCAAATTCCACAGGAAAACTAACATATATCTTGTTGCTTTTTTCTAAAAAACCTATCTGAGATGTTTTAAAGTTAATTATCATCGAAGTATATGCCAAAATTGTGTCTTTTGAAATCTTTATCAAAAGATCCTTTACCTGGGGCTCCACAATTACAAAAGGATCAGATTCATCCCAGTCAGGCTCAGTATAAGTCGAGACAAATATTTTATAAGTCCCTGGAGTTAAAGTATTTTTAATGCCGAATTCTTTTTTAAACAAAACTCCAACAGGCGTTCTTGCAGGAATATCAAACGAACTAAATACACGCAGTACATAAGGATCTTCGCTATCTCTATAAATTGTCGAAGATAGTTTTCCATTTATCAAAATCTTAGAGCTTGCCAGTAGGGATGGAAATATTGTCCCAGGTGGAAACTTGATTCTTATTTCCTCTAAATTTGCCTTTAGAGAACCTTTGACTCCGGTTATAAAGAACACTGAATACTCAGCATTAACTCCCTTTACTTGTGGTTCAATAGTAACAGAAGAATTAGAAACAGCTGAAAGGCCGATTCTATATCTCTCTGAAGAAGCTGTGCCTAACTCCACACCTTTACTATCAACAAAAACAATTCTCACAAAATAGCAAGTTGCCGGAGTAATAGGATTTATCAAGCCTGCCTCTTCCTTAAAAAGAATTTCAAGTGGATCCCCTTCGTTTAGATACCTTGAAAGGTTTATAGTGACCTCCACTGTTCCGTCAGGTAGTTTTTTAAAACTTGCTCCAATGGCGCTTATTCCATTTACAAGTACTGTTCCGGAGGAGACCCACGGAAAATGAAAGCCTGTATCCGCCCTAAAATAAAGTTTTAAAGCTTTAACATTACTGTATTCACAAATGCTACCGTATATCCTGTATTGGACATCTTTACCTGCGTTATCCGGGGTTACCTCAATTTTAAAAAGAGGAGCAACATTTAGAGCTGATACTTTTGATGAAGCAGAGAGAACAAAAGTAAAAACAAGTATAAGCAAAATAATCTTCTTCATTATTTTAACATCTCCTTACTGTTTAGGGTAAACTATCGTAACGGTTTTGGTTGTTCCATCCCATACGACATTTGCTCCAAGAAGTTCTGAGACAAATCTAATTGGGACAAGAGTGCTACCACTTTGTATATAGGGAGCTGCATCAAGCATGACCTGCTTGCCATTATATACTGCGTAATTCTTGCCTATTTGAAGCCTAATTTCATTTTCGCCAAGTTTTATTCCAACAATCTTGAATATACCATCCCAGGTTACTTCAGCACCAAAAGCTTCCGAAACAAACCTCAAAGGCACAAAAGTTCTGCTATCTTTAATCACAGGCGCAACTGGAAGTGCTAAAGTAGAAGTATTTACTATGGCATTTTTATTCCCAATCTGAAGCTTTATAATCGTTGTTCTTACATACTTAACATTTACAGTCCTTTTGGTGATGTTTCCCGCAGTATCTTTTGCAATTACTTCTATCAAAGAAATATCACTATCTGAAAGTGAATTCAAAATACAGGAAAAGCTTCCGTCTAAATTTACCGTTGCAGAAATTCCATTCACGGTAACTAATGCATCTTTTTCAGTTTTACCCTGTACAAAAAGGGGCAAAGAATGAATTTCTTGGAAAGGCACTGGACTTGTAATTTCAAGCGGTGGAGGAATTATATCAAGAGAAACTTTCAAAGTTGTTGAGGTTGAATTTCCTGCTAAATCAGTTGCTACAACAATAATCACCTCACTTGCCTGAGAAATTACAATATCTATAGTAAACTTGCCTGTTGAATCAATTGTTGCTATTACTCCATTCACCTTAACAGTTGAACCTACATCAACAACGCCTGAAACACTAGCAGTTTTACTGTTTAAAACAGCATTATCCTGAGGAGAAGTTACGGTTAGCTGCGGGGTGATCGTATCGACTTTAAATTGCATTGAGGAAGTTTTTTCCTGATGACCTTGATTATCCCTTGCATAATAGTAAAAGGTATGAACTCCTTCTGGAACTGAAATCTGGGTTCCCGCAAAAATTGTTGGAGCATTATTGTCAAAATAGTAATAAATCGTCGGATTGGGGTCAATAGCGCTAACTGAAGAAAGCATAATTTTAGGCTGAGTTATGTAGAAACCATTTATTCCGTCAGGTCCAGAAGGAGAAACGGATGTAGTAGTTATAGGCGTTGGATTAATTGCATACGGCGAAGATTGTATTGAACTTTGCTCTTTTGAGGTATTTACGAAAAGCTTATAGGAACCTCCCTGAACTGGGTTTTTGATGTTTGCACTCTCTGAAATAACTACCGTTACGCTGCTGTTTGCGGGAATTGTAATTGGCACCGTTATGGTAACTGTGGTACCGTTTACTTCTACACTGGTAGTGGGGATATTGTTAACCGTAATAGAAGAAGTTTGAATTAAAGAGGGCATTGTCGTGCCAATTGGGAAAATGATATTTATTTTATTAATTCCTGCCAAAAGTTCTCCACTTGTCCCTGTAGTAAAAGTGACCGTATATTTGCTAACCTGTCCTGCACTTGTTGAAGAAAGAACTACTTCAGGTTTTGAAATAGTTGAAGAAGTCACCGTAAAACTCAAACTCACAGGTGTTGAGTCGGTCATAGTATAAATTTTTATGCTATAATCACCCGTTGATGAGGGATTTTTTATACCAAAGCTTGTACTAATTTCAACCGTAACATCTGAATTCTCATAAATATTAATTGGAGTTGTAATTTGAAGCGTTTGCGAATTGAGAGAAACGCTGAGACAAGGAGTATTATTCACAAGTATTGCCCCGGGGATAATGTTAGAAGGGAGTATGGCTTCTTTTGGAAACTCTACAAAAATTTGGTCTAAACTTGCTGTAAGTTTCTTGGTTTGAGAGGTTCTAAATTTAATTGTATATTTTGCAGGGGAAAGTTGATTCAATGGATCAACCGAAAGTGTTGCACTTGAGACCTGACTTCCTACAATCAGGAAGGGATTTGATACAGCAATGCCTGTATCCTTGCTTGTTGCAACCTGAACAGAATAATACCCTGGAATAAGAGTATTTTTAATGCCAAATTCATTTAGAAATTGAATGTTGCATTGTGCTCCTGGAGCGATAAAAAAAGAAAATGGAACATAAACTCTTACTCTTTGCTTATCTACCTCAATACGCTCACATTGATTATATTTAAATAAAACTTTTGAAGGGTCAATTTTTGTTGGAAAAGTAGTCCTTTTTGGGAAGTACACATCCACATAATCATTGTTTTGACCAATAAGCGCGCCTTCCTGCGTTACGTTAAACAATAAAGAATATTCAGCAATTGCTCCTCCGTCTAACGGGAATACCATCACTTGAAGAGAGGAAACCTTATTGCCCGAAGAGGAACCTACCATGAAAGGATAAGGAACTGGAGTAAGTTCTGAAGAAGTCCACATATTAATAGTATAAGACGAAGGAAGCTGTGGAGTTATTATGTTTGCAGCAAGGTAAAAGGTAACAACTGTTGGTTCGTATGCAAGAATTACTGAAGGAACAGTCAAAACAACAAGATTTTGGCTTTTTATAACCTGCACATTTATAGGACTTTGAGAATAAGTGTAATGTGAAATATTTACATAATTGGCTGGAATAGCATCAGGGATTACACATTCAGTTGGAAACTGAATACCTATAGTTCCATTTGCATTTATTGATGCATGAGGGTTAAAAAATATTTTAAATTGTGCAGGCTTATCAAGTTCATTTGGATTAACTTCTACGCCTGTAATTTCAACGTCTCCAAAGGCAGTTTTTGGAAATATACCAAAAATTGAAAATAACATCGTAATAATCAAAGTTAAAATCAAAACCCTTTTCACAATTACCTCCAAAATCTGGTTTTAGGTATTATAAAACTTTTTTAACTAAAAAGCAAATTTTAAACCAATGCTTAAAATCTACATAAGCACCCCCCTGTCGTCCTAAGCGAGTGCTTTTCTCACCGTGAAAACCTCCTCGATACTTCACCATGAAAAGCTCTTTCTTACTTTCACGCTATCAATGGTTCAATAAAATCCCTTTAATTGATATTTGGTTGCTCTATTTTTTTAGCACTACTAATATTATTTATAATTCCCTCAGTTATCGTGTCTGCCGTTGTTCCATCCTTCTTAAAAACAACATGATACGTATCTTTAACCTGTGAAATAATGGCTTCTCCGTTGTAATGAGAAATATAAACCTTTCCGCTTTGTTCGATGTTACTTATTTCCGTTTCTTTGGTTTCTTTATAAGAAAAAACTAAAACCGGCCCGTTTTTGCCTTTGATTTCCTTTTCAAAAGTCAAATCCTTGAGAAATTCACCGAAAATATTTAGATTCTCACTGTATATTTGGTTAATAAAATCGAGTACCAATGATTTATTAGATTTATAATAATTATATAAAGACATAGGGAATTGATCCTTTGTAATTTCATTGAAAGTTCCTTTATTTGAATCATACTCATAAATAATTCCATCAAGTATAACCCTTTTTAAAATGGTCTTTTTAGAACTACTCTCTTCAATCATCGACACAGAATAGGCATTGCTTGAATTTAATATTAATTCGCCGCTTTTAGTCCTTGCTAAATTTCCGTTAATTAAAATCTGCATGGTTGAAGTTGCTTCAAAATTTGAAGTTTTATTGAGATTTATTATTGCCTCTTTGATATAACTTCGTGCTTCATCTTCAGTAAAAGTGTGCGCTGTATTTGTTTTTGAACAACCGACCAAAAAAATAACAACAATTAAAGATAATAATAAAAAAGTTTTTTTCATATTTACCTCTCCATTAAAAACACGCGTATATTTTAATACGTTTTAATCGAAAAAAGAAATCCTTTGTCATTGCGCACTCCTTTCCGAGCCTTAGGCAAGTGGAGAGAAGCGACGAAGCAATCTCGCTTTTACTCTTTCTGGGTGAAGTAATGAGGGATTGCCACGCTCGTTGAAAACACTCGCTCGCAATGACAAAGAGGGTGGAGTTTCAAAGGAGGGTCAGTCCACCTCCTCGATATAAAAAGCCCCTGCAATTTGCAGGGGCTTGTATTAACTATATTCTGAATCTATTGGGCAAGAGTGACAGTAACAATTCTAAGTGCAGGATCCCACTCAACAGTTGCGCCAAGGCCTTCGGCAATGACACGGAATGGAACCATCGTTCTGTTGTTCTTGATATATGGAGCAGCATCAAGAGTCATAACAGTTCCATTAACAACCGCTGAGGTGTTGCCGACCTGGAGTCCGATAGTATTGTTACCAAGGATTACTGTAATACCCTGGGTTTCGGCAATCCAGTCAACTGTTGCACCGAGTGCTTCAGAAATTGCTCTCAATGGTAGGAATGTCCTTCCATTCATTATTTCTGCTGGAGCATCAATCTGAACAGCCTTGCCGTTAACTGTCATTATATCAGAACCAATCTGAATCTTAACAACAGTAACCTTAGGAACTGCATAGGTAACTGCGAGAGTCTTATCACCCATGTTACCTGCAGCGTCAAATGCTACAACCTTAATGGTGTTTGCACCTCCTGCGACCTCAACCTTAGCCGAGAATGTGCCGTCTGGTGCAAAGTCAACCTTCATAGCGCCAATCCATAGTGAAACAACACCAACGTTGTCAGTAACCTTACCGGTTACCGTAACCATTGGTGAAGTCACTGTTGCTGGAGCAGATGCTTCAACGACTGGTTTTGCGGTATCAACAACTGGTGCCTTATACTTGGCTTCAAGTACCGCGCTTGTGTTAATCCCGGTCCAGCTGCATGGGAATGTTGGTGAACCATTACCAAGAGTAATAGCAGGTTGAGTAGGGTAATAGAAGCAACTATCCTCTACATACGCAGAGATATAGTATCTGCCGGAGTATGGGGGAACGAATGCCCAGTCAACTTCACCCTTACAACCGGTCAGACCAGCATTAGCCCACCAGCCATAACCTGATGCATAAGAGTCAAAATCGACATTATTATGTTCATAATAACCTGTTCCGCCCGTTATCATAACCGACACGTCAGATGCGCCGTGTCCGTGTGCATCGATCACCGTGAATGTCACGTGTGTTGCGGTCGCAGGAATTGTGAATGGAACTTCTTTAGGGTCAACAGTAACAGTCGGAGGAACAAACTTCAGGGTCGTGACAAGAATATCTGCGCAGCCATAGCTTATAAAGTGGATTTCAACTTCTGGGTCATCTGCAATGTGAGGATTGTCGTAACCTATGACTGTAATTGGCGAAGGAGTTGTGCACCCTTCGTATGGAGGCTCAAAACAAACCACCGATGTAGGAAGACCACAGTCGTTGTAAACTGCATAAGCTTCAAGCTTCCAGTTAAGATCAGTTGTGAAGTCATGGATTCCTCTTGGGTCAACTGCTGTTACATAAACATCCTCAGCAAATCCTTCGGTTAAGATTCCGTCGTTATCAATTTTAGTATGGTCACAGTCCATAAGACCAATTTGAACTGTAAATTCTGGCATTACAACTGGAATTTCCACTATTAACTCTTCATATGTCTTGCAGTAGTTGTCCATATCATAAATATATGCCCAGATTACAATCTTCTCTACTGGATTACCATATCCATCATAATAGCCAATTGGGCATGGGAAATTGATTCTCCAACCAGTGTCGGTAATAGAGAACGTGGCAGCAATTTTATTTAACCAATAAGCATCGACTTCATTACGGAAGACACCCCAGTTAATTACACCATCAATTGTAAACCCAGGATCAGTAAGGTCAATTGTTACTGGGACACCCATTAAAATTTCATCAGGGTCAAGTCCGCCCTCTGTTATGGTCACAGTTGAAGTAAGCTCGGTAATTGCAGGGAGAATTGTAATTGGATCAATTGCCTCTACTATCATAGGGTAAGTAGTTTGCATATTATTGCATGCATCGTAAGTTCTTTGAAGGCCAAAGACTTTAACCACTAAATAATAGTCACAATCAGTATCGTTTGGATAGTTAAATTTTACGCCATAGAGGTTGAATGGGCAGTCCCCAAACTTCAAAGCATCCGAAATTAAACTCCCGCCGTTGTAAATACCAGTTGCGTTAAATGAAATTGGAAGGTCAGGAATTTTTGTGCCGGGAGCCGCAACAATTCCAAGCGGGTTGTACCATATATCAGAACCGCTTGCAGTGGTTCCAGCGTAGGTGTCAACAGTGAATGCCTTGCTTAATTTATTACCAGCGGCATCAACCATATACATCCAAACAATGTAGTTAGGGCATGAGCATGTTAAATCTGCTGGTGCGCCTGTTGAGTCAATTGAAATTGAAACCTTGTCAACTTTCTTGCCGACTTCAACGGTCGTTGAATCTACTACATCGCCTGTTAGTGTCACTCCACCGTATGTGCAGGAGTTCACTTCGCAGATTTCAAATGTCTTGCTGTAATCATGGCAACAGGCATTGGTTTCAGCAATAGGGCAATGCTTGTCAACTCTTTCCCAAATTTGTGCTGAAACTGAAGCGGTAATCTTACCGGCTTTGGTGATGAGGTACTGTCCAGATTTCTTACTTACGAAACTATCGAATGAGTAAGAATAACTGCCAATTTTGTAAATTGGTCCGCTTATTTTTCCTGAAGCATAATATACTTGCCAGTCAGCTGAATTTACTGGAGGTATATAGCCAACTTGAATCTCGAGTGCATTGCCGATTGTGCATGGAAGTTTGTCGTAAACATTCTGTGCAAGAACATTTCGAAGAGGTCCTTGTCCATAAGGCGGAATTGAATAAATTGTGTTAACATCTGCAAATGGGTTCCATACGCCAAGGTCCCTGAGCGGGATAATGGTCCATCCTGATGTTACATCTGTATCATAGACTTCATAGTGAGCTTTGAACCTTATATCTGCTTGAGTCACGGAAGAAGTATTTACTATAAATCTGTAAAATCCTTTGGAAATCTCACTAACTGTTATAGTAGGTAAGGACCCGTCAGTATAAGATACTTCAAAGTACCGCTTATAAAATAATGGGTTATTAATACCAGGGGCGGCAGTAGGGTCATCGTTAATCGCAAGTTGAATACCTGCAGTTGCAGGGTCATAATCCATATCAACTGGATTTCCGACCTGGTCAACAAGTCTGAGAACGGTTGGCTGACCTACAACATTCTTATACAGAATTGTCGGATTAATGTAAGTTGAAAGAGTCAATGAAACTGAAGGAGTATTGTCAAGGTAGTAGTAAACAATCGCATCCAATGTATTTGCATCGGCAAATCCAAGACCAGCGTTATAACCATTATAAACATCAAGGATAGTGATATGGAATTTTCCTATTTCAGGAAGAGTATCACCATCTGTAGGGTCGTCTGCAGGGAACGTGACGGTGAACATACCTGACGAATTGGGCTGAACCCAATAGGTAGCAGCATCATTACAATTTGGATAAGTAATCCAGACTCTAACTGGAAAAAGGGCTGTCTGGCCCTGGCCTCTTGTAACCCATCCACTTATAGTATAGTAGGTGCTGCAAGTGTTAAGCGAAATTGCTCCTATTGTCATGTTGTAAACAATGTAAACAACCTCTTTGTCATATACAAGACCGTCGGCAAGAACATCAAATGTGCCACCTGGAGAGACACCAAAACCGTAGCGAATGACAACTAAATACTCGCCATCCTGGTCTACGTTTCCTGTGCTTAAGCTGAATTTGTTAATTCCAGCTACTTGCTTTTGAACGTCCACTGCTGTATAAACATTTCCTGGTCCAGTGTACTTTGCCAAAATGGCCGACCAATTTTGAGTTGTATCAAATAGAGGATCAGTATGGCCGTAAATTACATCGCCCATTTTGTAAACTTCATAGTTCATACCAACACTGCCTAAAGAAGCATTGTTCAACACAACAGGACAGGCAGGATAGGGCCTATAAGAGAAGTAATTGAAAATCCAGTAGGGGTCTTTTGTTGGGTTTGGATTAGCAGAGCCAAGCTTTGATGTAAGATACGAAGAAGCAAAATTGGAAGTTGTAAGAGTGATTTTGTTTGTCGTTGGGAATGCGCTTGCTGTAGGTGCTCTGAATGTAGCAACTAATGAGAAAATCATTGTTACTGTAATAAGAACGCTTAAAAATTTTTTCATAATAATGTTTCGCCTCCTTTCGTGCGAATAATTTTAGATTTTTGTACTCATTTGTAATCTACAATCCTTTCAGTAGATTCATTTTTAAAGCTTTAAAAATTTTGGTACTGTTTCTTTTCTTTGTTTTTGCGTTCGTGTTTCACCTCCGGATTTCCCGTACTTTATATTGAAATAAACTGCCTTGAAACCTGGAAGGTTCAAGCGGTCTGTGTTAGGTTAAGCTTGCCTCGCTCTCAACACCAGTTAACACGCTTCTCTTCCAAACCTCAGAGCAGGAATTTCCTAAATTAATCTGTCATTTTGTCATCCTGAACTTGTTTCAGGACCTCTTTGCTTTCTCGTCACCTTTTCAAGGTACTGTGGAGGTTTCGCCGTCCAGCAAGGAACAACTCTAAAATTAAAAATACAACCTTGCACTTATAATGTGCAAAAATCGTGCCAAACTAAGGAAATGTTACAAAGATAAACGCAAGAAGAGTTAATTTAAACTTGTTTTGTTTTCCTTTTATTTTTTTATAACTGCTCGTACAAATTTTTAAATTTCCTTTCTCTTTGAGAAAAATCTACCCAAAAATTTGTGTAAAGTTTACCCAACTGTGAAAATGTTGCACGGTTTTCGCTCCATTCTGCCACTCATTTTATCTGTCACTTCTCGATTACATTAAGGATAATGTTAAAAGTTTCCCCTCTCGTGGCGGATTTATTTGTTTGAAAATTATCTGGAAGCAACCCATGCGTCACAAGCAAAATTTTCAATTTATCATCACTGCTGATTGAAGTTGGGACAGAAATATCTTCGTTGTTATCGCCCAGAGACAGCGTGTCAAGAAGCATGGAGTAAAGTTCTCTCTCATTAATTTCTTTATAAAGAGAAAAGTTATCAGGGAATTTGTATCCTCTAATTTTAAGATATAGTGCATCCTTGAAAAACCAGCTATCCTTTTTAACGCCAGGCAAGGGTTGGTAATTAGGGAAAATAGAAAGAAATTTGTAATAATACTCTACAATTTTTGATTTGAGATCAGTATAAGCATCATACATATTGTTAACAAATCTATCAAACCAGTTGGTTTCGGAAACAATCTTGTGATCTAAGGAAATTTCACTTTTCCCAAGAGTTCTCGAAAGAAGGGCAAGGAGTTCCCCTTCTGTTATGATTTTATCTTCCTCTAATCCATAAGCTTTATACCCCTTTACAATACCCATTGCCTTTAACTGTTCGCCAGCATCCTTGAATTCAATTATTTTTGCGCTGATTCTTGAATTATGCAAATGGAAGAAGACGGACGCATTTAAGAGCATTACAAAAATTATAATCAAAAGCAAGACCTTATTTTTTATTCTCTTCATATATAAATTTTACCATATTTCTTGTAAATGCGTAAATCCTCCCGGGAGTGAGCGGCCGTCTTATTATAAGATTCTCATACAATCCTTTGAAAGAGCCGATTTTGTGATATTCTTTCAAGAAGAAATTGCTCATTTCAATGGGAGACGGAGGCCTTATCGGGGAAAGAATCACGTTAAAGAAATCATAGACTTCCTTTTCGGCGTCTCTTGAAGATTTCCATCCTGTGCGGTATTTTATGATTTCAATGGTAGGATAGCTATCAAGGTGGCGGCGTATCGTATTTATTTCACTTTCTTTTCTATAATATTTAAAGAGATTTTTCTCGTTGTAAATTGTGCCATTTTTCAAGTTTTCGAGATGCTTTAAACTGCTTTTGAGCATTCTCTGCAGGGCTTCTTTCTTTTTAAGTGCAGAAAAGAAAACAATTCTTTTTAACTCGTTAATGAGCTCTTTCTCTGTGAACCCGAGGTCTTCGGATATCTTTATCTTCATTTCCTTCAATTTGTCAAACGCATCGCGCAATGGTTTCCCCTTGAGCGTATCATTAAAAATTACCGAAAAGTCATCCACCCTTGATAAATTGAATCTTTTTCCAACTGTTCTTTCGTGCCTGGCACCAAAGTACAGTAAATTCCAGACTACATTTTCTCTTATATTTGTCACAAGGAAGTGTAGATTTTCATCTGTTTTAATTATGAGGTTTGCGCAAGCAAGTCCGTATGAAAGTGAATTTTCAACCTTCCTTGAGGTATCGTGAACAGTAAGCACTCTAAAGTGAGCATTAAAAAATGAGTTTATTAGAGGCTTGCCAAATACAAAGTGATCAAAAAGATACATTTTAAAGCAGGAAGAAACGCTTTTTGCATGGTCAAGGAGGGTTATGTCATTGCCGTATCTGCGAGTTTCTGAAAGAGTGAAGGAAAAATACTTCTCGCCAAGTGATTTAACAAATTTGTTCAGGTCGACAATGTCTTGATGATTGAAAATAAAATTACTGCCGTTCTTACACTGCTGAACGTTTTGGATTGATGGGGAATTGTAAATTTTCTGAAAGTTCTTAATATTCGGAAAATTCTCTGCGAGGAAGTTGTTTAAACCCCTGTAAAAATTTATTCTGTATCCATTGAGTTTTTTAAGCAGCACTTCTTTCTCTCCATAAAAGAATTGGTCTATCATTACACTTAAAAACCCTTGCTTACCCGAATCGGCAGGATTGGATGCATCGAGATGATCCACGGTTTTAAGCAATGCAATGAGTGGATGATTATCTATTCTATCCTTGAAGGAACACTCTTTAATGCTCGTTGGGAATACGCCTTTTAATTTATTCCTTGCAAGACCGTAAAGGCATCGCGAGCACCCGTGATGTGCGCAGACAAAGTGAGAAAGAGAAATTGATAGGTCAATGCCATCAACCATTTGTGGAAGATTGAGAAGTTTATAAATAGGAGTAAACAAAAACTCCATAAGAGGGGGGGATTTTCCTTTCCCGTAAGATACAAGGTCGATAAAGAGGATCTGCCCGTGAAAATCCCTGGTAACCGCACCTTTTGCTTTCGATATGATGAAAAAAGAGGAAAGCTTACCAAGGTCATGAATGAAAGCGCCAATTTCAAGAAATAGGATAAGGTCTCTGTATTTTTCAGCTTTCACCTTAAGTTTATTGGCGGGTGCTGCACCAGGTTTGCTGTCAGACTTTAAGTGTTTGTCGTTAAGTTTTGAATCGTATCTCATTTTCTGATACCTTATCAATAAAAGTGCTTATAATGCCTCTTAAAATGTTCTCATCGGGCACGAAAGGATAATTGAAAATAGGACCTGCGGGGCTTTCGTTATAGTAGGGTCTGTTGCAATTAGGACAACCAGACGTCATAAAAACCACAGGATTTTGCATAGCCTCTAAAACAGGAGCATAGAAGTTTTTATTTCCTGGCTGATTTTGCATTTGGAGAAGGTTTTGCATCTGATTTTTCCAAACAGTTACTCCTTGGTTTGAAGAAGCAATTGCAACAAGCGTGCCATTTTCATCAAATTCTGACTCAAAGCAGACCTTTTTAAGCAGTAAATACCTCAACAATTGAATTCTTCTGTAGCGCACTAAAGATGGCGGCTTTAGAGTTTCAAGTCTTATGCCTTTTACAGGGGTAAAAGAAAATAAAGCAACAGTGATGCCATTTTCAAAGAAAGTTTTCATAAGGTTATAAAGTTCCTTATCTGTTTCTTTAAGGCCAACAATAAGATGAGTTGTAACTCTGCCCGGGAATCGCTTTGATGCATTAAGTATAAAATCCAAAGAGTTATTATAGTTGCCTCCGCGAAACTCTGCAAAGTTGTCTTCACTTGCAACATCAAGGGGAAGTCCCGCCCTTTCAGCTCCTGCATCAAAAACCATTTGCAATTCTTTGATGTTTGTAAGCCTTACCGATACCGAGATGGGCAAATTCAAATTATTATCCTTAAAATAACCTTTCAGGTCATTTATATAAAAAACCAGTTCGTCAAGAAAACAGGGCGAATTTACAATTTGAAAGCATATCCTTTTAATATATTCTGGCTTTTGTAAAAGTGAATCTTTCAACTCGTCCCATTTCACCTTCGGCCAGACAACCCTTGAAAGTTGCTCAGTTGACCCTTTACTCTCCCTTGCCTGCGGGCAATATGCACAATTGTACATGCACTTTTCCCCGATCATAAGGTATAGAGTAGTAGGCGGTGCAGGTAGTTCAATTTTCCTTAAACCCAATACCCCAAGACTTCCAATCGATGCTCTTATTTTTCTTTCCATAATTAGTTACCGTAAAGATTTACTGCGCACTGGTAGGTACGAATACATAGTTAGATGAGAGCACAACATTCCTCACGTTTGACAACTTCCTCTTTATTTTCATTGATTTTCTCAAGCAATGGTTTTGAAGGCAGGACAAAACCTTTTACACCTTCTTCATAGGCAATGAGGTCGAGAGTTTCTCTATATTCACCAAAAGGCCTTATACAACCTAAGAATAAGGTCGTCTTTGTTAACCTCCTAGCTGCTTTATTAATTATTTGCCTCACCTCATCAAGCTGAGGCAAGGAGCAATTCTCAAAAGGTGTACCCTTTGTAGGAATAAACACATCAAGGACAAGAAGTGTCGGTTTAAGAAAAGCGAGTTCTTCAATCCCATCAAAATCGCCTTTTGTTACCTTGCCGCAGTTCAAGCCAATCGTAAAATGAGGTACAACCTTTGTCGATAAGAATCCGTTTTCATTTTCTACTTTTCCGCCTATAATTCTCCTCATTAAAAGATAGGTTTTTTCATAGTCCTCGCGGGTTTTATTGAAAAGGTGGTAAATATTATGAATTACCTCATTATCATATACAAAATCAAAAGAAATCCTTTCTGTATAAGGTTTGATTGCTTTCATTTCCCTTTCGCTTATCAATCCTGCGTGGATGTTGAGCTTTATTCCCATATCATAAAGTGTTTTTATAAAAGGGAGATGCTCCAAAACTGGCACTTTGCCTTCTATTGTTGAACCTCCGCTTATGAGGGCGCTCAGGTATTGCCCTGGATTATCCTTAATTATTTTCAAGGCCAAGTCTTTGGTTAGCATACTTTTAAGGTAAACAGCATTGCAATGGTCGCACATAAGCGAACAAGTGTCTCCTGTAAGAGAAATTGTTAAGGTCTGTCTCGATGGGTAGAAAACATATACCATTATTTGTTTTCCTCACTTTTATCTTCTGCAGAACTTTCCGCAGGTGGCGATTCTTTCACGGGCACAGGGCAAGCGTTCGAGAGAGTCATTAAAATAACAATATGTGAATTAAGGGTAACCTCTTCGTAAACCTTTTGAAATGCTTTGAAAACTATTTCTGTTTCTCCATACGTGACACTGCTCATCGAACCTACCTCAACGGGCAGATCAAAATTTTTAAGTATGCTAACTGCCTTTTCAATTACGGGAGATAGATGTGACTCCCTCAAAGGATAAATTGAAAATTGGACTTCTATGAACATTTTTATCTCCTTTCGTAACCCTTTTGCAACCTTGTTTTAAAATTCTTTAAATTTTTTCAAGCCCGTTCTCCAAAAACACTATTCTTTAATGCCTCTGCCTGCAAGAAGCGCACCAAAAGGCTTGCAATATTTTTTACCAAAAGCTTCGATTTCTATGGCTCTACCAAGAATAAATTCAGGCGGATTTGGATTAAAAAATACCGATGAAGTAATCGCTACCGAGGAAAGGTGTCTTCCAAGCAACCGCTTAAGTTCCCAGAAACTATAAAAATGGGCATCGCTAAAAATGGTCTTTTTAAACAATCCCTTGAATCTTCTTTCAATTCCATAAAACGAAAAGAAATTTAAAACAGCTACAACGATAATCCCTGCAGGCTTTGCCACTCTTGCCATTTCTGAAATAAATTTATCTGGATCACTCGAAAATTCCATAGACGTCATAGATAAAACTGCATCAAACAGGTTTTCACCGAAAGGAATGGCTTCTCCTGATCCAATCTGAGCGTTTAGCCCCCTTTTTGTTGCAATCTCTATCATTTTTTCGGAAGGATCAATTCCAGAAATTTCCACACCTCTGTTTGCAAATTCCAAAGCAAAAAAGCCTGTGCCAATACCAACATCGAGCATTTTCATTCCCTGAAACGGCTTAATTAAATCAAACAGCGTTTTTAGTTCAAGCTCGAAAACTTTACTACCAGTCGGTGTTTTGAACCAACTGTCGTAATGTTCAGCATATTCGTCAAAAATCGCGCTCACAATAAGAATTATAAGACTTCTTAAGTTAATTTTAAAATCTCGCCTGAACGCTTATAATAAAAGCGGAGGTGAAGTTATGAAAAAACGATACAAAATACTGATTATTTTATTCATCATATCTGCCTTTAGTACAGGTATTTTAAATCTAAAAATCCCTCTGGCAAGCGCCCTCGCACCTTCAAATAGAGGCGCCCTCGCACCTTCAAATATAACAATAAAGAATAAAAATCTTGAAAAACTCTATTACTTTGACCCAATACCAGGTTTTACCTCAACAGGTACAGATAAAGAAATCGACGCATATGTTTATAAAATGGACGATATAATTCAAGGAGAGCTGAATGAAATTCCTGCATCAAGTTGGGAAGCTTCCCTACAAACTCTCGCAGGAATTCCCATTGACACTCTATGGGTAAGCGGTGGAAAAGCTTTCTCTCTGGTAACTGGTAATGTGTCCTACGACGGGAAATACAAAATTGTTGCAACAGATTCGCTCACAAGCCCCACATGGACTGCAACAGCATTTGTTTATATAAAGTATAATATACAGATTACAAATTCTGACATAAAGCGCTGTTCACAGACAAGCACCGTTGAAGGGTATATAACAAGGGGTTCAAATCAGACAACTCTTGTCCCGCTGGCAGTTGGTATTGCCTCTCCTGAGAAAAAA
>Ga0315288_10003387_pt1 | contig 20380 bp, 12 predicted proteins | sample YL17G11_20_MG_FD_203454 | JGI IMG/M metagenome (GOLD analysis project Ga0315288, IMG submission 203454) | Sediment microbial communities from Yellowstone Lake, YNP, Wyoming, USA - YL17G11_20 | ecosystem: Environmental > Aquatic > Freshwater > Lake > Sediment | place: USA: Wyoming | collected... | reverse complement strand
CGGGCCAGTCCACCTTCATGGTCGAGATGGTCGAGACGGCCAACATCCTCAACCACGCCACGCCGCGCAGCCTGCTCATCCTCGACGAAGTCGGGCGGGGGACCAGCACCTACGACGGCCTCTCCATTGCCTGGGCGGTGGTCGAGTACCTGCACAACCATCCCGAGCGGCGGGCACGCACATTGTTCGCCACCCACTACCACGAATTGACCGAGATTGCCCAGCGGCTGCCGGCAGTGCGCAACTACAGTCTGGCGGTGGTGGAGGAAGGGAACCAGGTCGTCTTTCTGCACAAGGTGGTGCCGGGTGGGGCGGATCGCTCCTACGGCATTCACGTGGCGCAGTTGGCGGGCGTGCCGCGCCCGGTCATCCACCGGGCCGAGGAACTGCTGGCGCAATTGGAGAGCGGCCAGTTCCGCCCCGGCACTCCCGCCCCTGAGCCGTACCAGCCGGTGCTGTTCGCCGAAAAACACCCGCTGGTGGAGGCGGTGCAGGCGTTGGACGTCTCGGCGATGACGCCGCTGGAGGCGATCAACACGCTGTATGAGTTGCAGCGGCAGGCAGGGGGAGAGCAAGGCGGCGATCGAAAGGCCCCGCGCGGTGCCAGGAGGGCGGAGGGGAAGGGGTAGCGGACACCGCCTATAGCAGCCTCGCGATCACCCAGGCTACCCCCAGAAAGACCAGGCCGATGGGCAGGATCACCAGCCCGACGCCCAGCACCGGGATCAGGGCTACGCCGAGCACCGAGAGCACCACGCCCACCAGCCCCAGGGCAATAATCAGGGCGATCGCCACTAACACGAACGGCAACTTGATCAGCCAGATCAGCAGGTCTAACATCGTGTCATCTCCTTTCAAGTTCTCTTCGCTTTCCTATACGCGGGTGGGACGCCTGGGGTTGCACTTGCAGGGTGGAGGCCAGGCGAGCGGCTTGCCGCGTGATTCGTTGACTTCGACGCGAATGTGTACTATCATGTTAGAGATTGATGACGCATCAGCAAAATACGAACATCAGTCAACTAACTTGTCATAATATTTCTGTATGTGACTTTTGCCACAGCTGATCATGTTGGGCGAAGCGCGATGAGACTAGCAATATCCCGATTAGATACTGATCTCCACAATGAATATCACCATCCTCAAAAACTGACCCGGGGATGTTACTTGTCCCATGTGCGTCCTGTGTTTGCGCGTGAACGGCGTATCTTGGAGTTCTATGGTCACACTGGACTGATTGAGACCATCGTTTGGCGGGGGAGCCGCAATCAATACTATTACGTGGATGATGAACCCGTCCAGGCTCCCAGTATATCCCAACTCAAGCACGATTTGCCCGCGCTGCGCTCTTATTTGGGGCAGTTCGATGATCAAGACGCTGTAGATGCCCGTTTGCTTGCTCATTACCGGGAAGTGTTAGAGAGCCGTCGTTCGGACCTTGATGCTTTGGAACGCGAGGCGTTTGAGTTTATTCAGCAGGCGCGTTCTACATTCCCAGAGCATCTTTGCCTGGTCTCGTTTAGCGGCGGCAAAGATTCCACGGTGGTGTCAGATCTGGCGCGGCGCACGCTGTATCCTGACACTGCGCTGCATGTTTTTAGCGATACGACCCTGGAAGACCCCAATACCTATGCATATGTGAACCGTTTCCGCCAGGATAATCCGCTGGTCGAGTTCTGGGAAGCGCGTTCAGACAAGAATTTCTTTGACTTGGCCAAGCAAATCGGACCGCCTAGCCGGGTGATGCGCTGGTGCTGTACCATTTTCAAGACCGGGCCGATCAGCAATCTGCTGCAATCTTTTGGCGATCAGTCTGTGTTGACCTTTTACGGTATTCGGCGCGATGAGTCACAACGGCGCAGTCGCTATGATCGCGTGGGGACGCAACTGGAATCCGGCAAGGTGCTGGCAATTGATCCTGAAGGTAATCAGGCCGTGACGTTGGGGGCCAAGATCGGCCGACAGGTAACGGCTTCTCCCATATTGGACTGGTCCGAATTTGACGTTTGGCTTTACATTCTGCTGCACGGCCTGGATTTCAATGATGCGTATCGGTGGGGCTTTAGCCGTGTGGGCTGTTGGCTTTGTCCAATGAACTCGGCATGGTCGGATTTCTTGACGCAGTTGTACTTTCCTGAAGAAGCCGAGCGGTGGCGTCAGCAGTTGGTGGGTTTCGCCCGCCGGCTCGGAAAACCTGACCCGGAGGAGTATGTCGACGATAAAGGGTGGGCGCGGCGGTTCGGCGGTGCTGGCCTGGAGAATCGCTTCCGCGGATTGGAGTCGCGTCCGTGCGGCGAATTGGAAAACACGCTGCGCATCACGCTGACGCGCCCCGTCGTGTGGGATGCTCTGCTGGAGTTTCTCGAGCCTTTGGGAAAGGTGAACCGCTCGCGCAGTCGCCCGGCGTTGGGTGAGGTGTACCTGGAATCTCGCCGTCCGCGAGAATGGTCGGCACTGGTGGTGCAGGCTTTCGAGGGGGAGACCTCGTTGCGGGTGACAGTCATCGGCGCCAATGATTTGGAACGGGTGCAGGCGTATGTTCGTTTCCAGGCCATCAAGTACCAGACTTGCCTGCACTGCAGCGCCTGCGCGGCAGTGTGTCCGCAGAATGCGATTGTTGTCACCACAGAGCCAGATATTTACGAGATTGACGAATCTCGTTGTGTGGGCTGCTTGGAATGTGTGACGTATTTCGGTTCCACGGGGTGTCTGGTGGCGAAAAGTCTCAGCGTCTACGGAACATCTGTATAACTGGGCAATGCTATGTCATCCTTGCGCTTAACCTATCGAGCCTTAGAGGCTACCCATACCCAGACGCGCCGGTTGGCCTACATTACAGCGATGCTTTCTATGTTGGGACGCAGTAACCTTCCTGAAAGGCTACTGCTTGCTAAAATGGCACGATGGAGTCAGGAACACCAGGAAGACTTGGCTGGCTATTGGGTTCAGACTGGGGCAATGACTTCAACGCGTCGCAACTCAGCGGGCGCACGTTACCTGGACTTGGCGATCAATCTGGGGGTCATAGCCTCTATCTCAGGCGAATACCGTCTAACCCGGATCGGCCTGACGCTCTTTGCTTTGACTGAAAACCTTGATACGCCTAACCCCTTTATACTTACTCCGGTTGAACGGTTGTTTTACACCCATTTGCTGTTGGAAAAAGATGCCGATGTGTTGCTCACACTGTTAGCAAGATTATGGGAACAGCCCGGCATTTCTTTAGCCGGTTTACAGAAATCCTACCAGCATGACTTTGTAAAGAGGTTACTGCTCAAAGGTCGCGTGGTGGAAGATGAGCGACTAAAGCAGCAGCTGCTCGAACGGCGCTTGGAGATTGAAACAGGCTGGAAAAACCCAGAAAAGTACGCAGAGCACATTGTGCCGCCACGTCTCAATTGGCTCTTGGACCTTGGTTTTCTGGATACGGCGTCATTTCGGCGTCACCAATATCGTTTGACCGATGCAGGGACGACCTTTGCCGGACGATTACTACGTTTAGGAGAGGAAGGGTTTTACGATGTCAATGAGCCGTGGCTTTCCACAGACTTTTGGCGCTTTAGGCCCGGAGATTTATTGGGTGTCCAAACCTCTCAGTTATGGGAACAGCTGAGCGAGGCTGAGCGGCAGGCCGTATGCGCTCCTCTGCTAAAAGAAGCGTTCGACGTATTTCAGCACACGATGGTTCCCAAAGTATCGCTTACTCAGGTCTTGCTCTATATGAGCGTCAAACTGATTTTGGAAAACCATCTCACGGTTAGCCCCGATGATCTCGAACAGTGGCTTTCCATTTCAAGAGTGCTGGATGATCGGCGTTATGAAGTCCGTCTTTCGCCGCAAGAGAACGTTTCGTACATCGTCTTGATACCTGCATAGGAGGCTGATCTTGAAGCCGTTATGCGTTGTGGATACCTGTTCATTGATCTATCTGAGCGAGATCGAATTAGCAAAAAGGTCATTGCACCGCTGGCTCTTTGATGAATTTGAAGTCGTGTACAGCCAGCTTGTCTGGGAGAATGAGATCCAGGCCCACTTTGACCAAATGGGAAGTGATGGAGCGAGGTTAAGACAGAGAAATGCCGGTGCGCAGAGAGTGTGGGAGATGGCCTCTGCGAACCAATATGAGCAGGCATTGTTCAACTCTTTCAGCCGCATCGAGCAAGTAGGACAGTGTGACAAATGTCGGCAGCCTATTTGGAGAGAAAGGGAGGTCAAGATTGACCTGGCATCTGACCGAGACAAAGGCGAGCGGCATAATTGCGGTGTGGCATTGGACGCGGTGCGAGGTGGTAAGCATCGCCAGGTGATCTTTTTGACCGATGACCACAATGCCATCAGACAATATGTGGAGCCGATTTTCGAGACGTTTCCTCTGGGATGTGTGTGGTCGTCGTATGATTTTGCGCTCTGTCTGTTTGTGCGGCACAGAACGCGCATCACTCAAGACGAGATCAAGTTCGTTTTCCGTGACATCACGGCCAAGGCTGTAAAAGAAAGTGATATGAAGCCCAAAACCAAAGAGATATGGACTCAACGGGTGGGCGCATATTCTCGCAAAGTAGAAAGAGTGAACCAGGTGATCAGCCGACTTCCTTGAGGAGTAGAGCAATGACGACTGTTTTGGATTGGAATCGAGTTTATCTCAAGTACAACCCCTTCGCTGATACGCCTCCGCGTCAGCCAGAGGAAGCAGTGTGGGCCGGCCTGCCCCGTCTTAAGGAGCAATTTGAAACGTTGTTTGTGCAAGCCTTGGCGACCCCGGCGACGCAAGTGGTGTTGAATTGGGGTGCGTGGGGAAGTGGTAAAACGCACGCAGCGGTGTACTTTGGCCTCACCGAGCGTTTGCTGCCCCTGGCTCAGGCCCCGCGAGTCAGAGATGTTTGTCCCGTATACATTCGCACACCCAAAGAACCCGCTCGCGCCGATGAGATTCTCTACCGCGACATTATAGAAGCGCTGCGATTTAGCAACTTGCGCAAGTTTGTCCGTAACCTGATTGCTGAATACGGGCAAGAGAAAGCCTTGCGCTTGTTGCAAGAACGCACCTCCAGTGAACCGCTGGGCAAGGCCGTATGGCTGTTGGGGGTGGAGCCGCAAAAGCGTGGGGGGCAACTTGCCCTTTTGGGAGAAGAACCGGTTCAGGAATGGCATTATCTTCTCGAATCGTATTTTTTCTCCACATGCAACAAGCGTGATTTGAAGGAACTGGGACTAAGCCGAGGGATTGACAGCGCCCAGGATCGTTTTCGCGTTTTGGGGGCGCTGTTACAGTGCGCCATCGGCTTTGCGCCAGTAGAGGATGTAGATCGCCACACGCGGATCATTTTGTGGATTGACGAATTGGAGGACTTGATCTACTTTCAGTCGCGGCAATATCGGCCTTTTACCCAGGGATTACGCGACTTGATTGACCGCTTGCCCAATTATCTTACCCTGTTGATGAACTTTACTCTGGCCGCGCCCGAAGCCTTTGAAGATGCGATGGTTGTGATAGGTGACGCGCTGAAAAGCCGCATTACCCACCGGATATACTTCCAGCCGCCCACGCCTGAAGAGGCTTACGAGTACGTGGCCGATTTGTTGCGGCAATACCGGTCGGAAGACCCGGTGAGCAAAGGTTTGCCTGCGACCTATCCCTTTGCCGAAGATGCTCTACAAGCCCTGATTGAGGCAATGCCGCCGCTGAACCGTACCCCACGCGATTTGAACAAGGGGTGTAGCCAGGCGATTAGCCAGGCATTGCTTGATGGCAGAATCCCTGCTCCTGGTGAGGGAATGATCACGCCAGAGTTTGTTGCTGAGTTCGTGAAAGAATGTCTCAGCGTTGAATGGCAGGCTTTCTAAAGATTTGCGACAGAACTGGGGCGGAATGATGACCACTGAATTGCCGTCTTCCCCGAAACTCCCTGTTGAGCACTTGGCAGCGTGCTTTAACAACATCACCAACTCGTACAAATTCTACTGGCTACTGGCAATCCTGGAATTGATCCAGAACGGACAAGGGCCGGTGATCCCCCTGCGCGATTTGTTGGCCGAGATGGTGGCCGCCGTCTGGTATCCCACCAACTATTTCCGATTGTCGTTTGGCAAGCAAGACCGCCTGGGCGACCTCGCGCTTAAAGTGGGGGCGGCAAGCGGGTTGCCGTTTGACGCCACCAAAGACAAGGTTGTGGGCCACGTTCTACACTACCTTGACGCCAACACCGATTCAGGCAGCGGGATCAAAACATTGGGCCGCTTTGTGCCTTATCGCTTTCTGCGACCGTTTTTTGCGGGGGAGTTGCGGGGCAAACCCGACGCCAGGGTTGACAGTTTGATTGCGACGTTATCCGCTGCGGCCTTTGATGGCGACACACCTTGCCTATATCGGTTTGTCGCCCTTCCTCAAGACAGCATTGAAATTCACCCCGTGTGGCTGGCGTATTTGCGTGAGCATCTTGCCATTGTGCGCGGCTTTTGCCTGTGGAATCTCGTCAATTACTTGCAACGTAACAATCCGAATGTCGCCAACCTTGCCGCCAAACTCTTTGAACCGCAACAGCGTAATTTAACCCGGGCCAAAACCTTTTGGCGGCTGGCCTGGGATTCATTGGAGCCAATTGCTTGCATTTATTCACAGCAACAAGTGCCACGCAGGGGTTTCTCGCTGGATCATTTCTTGCCCTGGCGTTTTGTGACGCACGACTTGCTTTGGAACATCATCCCCACCTCCCCAGCCGTGAATTCTGCCAAAAGCGACAATCTTCCCGATTTGCAGACCTATTTCACCGACTTTGCCCAACTTCAATATCGAGCGCTCCAGGCGGTTGCCGCGACTGGACGTGAGCAATTGCTGGAAGATTACGCGCTGCTTTTCAAAACGGCAACGGTGGCCGATTTGCGCGCTCTTTCGCCGACAGATTTTCGGACCGTGCTTTACAACGAAGTCGCGCCCCAAATGCAAATTGCCCGTAATTTGGGATTCGCTGCCGATTGGAGATATCCACGATGATTTACCAATCTCCTCAGAACCCCAATTCTCACCTTACGATCAAAGAGCGCGAATGGCCTTCTTATCCGGTCAAGCAATTGTTTCAACGCGGCTTGATTCAGGGGCAGGTGTTGGATTTCGGCTGCGGGACGGGCGTGGATGTAACGTTTTTGCATCAAAAGGGCTTTGCCGTCACCGGTTATGACCCATACTATGCGCCAGAGTACCCTGCGCAAAAATTTGATACCATTCTCTGCGCGTATGTTTTGAATGTGCTGCTGTCAGAAGAACAGGCGGTGGTTTTGATGGCGGTCTCAGAATTGTTGGAACCCACCGGCAAGGCGTATTTCGCCGTGCGCCGTGACATCAAGCGCAATGGATTTCGCACACACGTCAAGCACGGCTGCCAGGTCTATCAATGCAACGTTGTGCTCCCATACACCAGCATCCTGCAAGCGCCGCATTGCGAAATCTATGAATATCGGCATCTCAATCAGCAGGAACCGGCCCTGGCATCGGATTGTCCTTTTTGTCATCCTGAGTCGGAGCGCGAACTGCTGACCGAATCGGCGACGGCTTACGCTCTACTGGACAAATACCCCGTTACGCCGGGCCATGCGCTGGTCATTCCCAAGCAGCACACCGCCAACTACTTTGACCTTCCCACCAGAGCCAAGACCGCGTGTTGGTTAGTGGTGGATCGGGTCAAGTGGCTGCTGGAGCAGCGCTTTTCCCCGAACGGGTACAATATCGGTGTCAATGTTGGTAGTGCGGCGGGGCAGATGGTGTCGCACGCCCATATCCACGTCATTCCGCGTTACGCAGGGGATATGGAGAACCCAACTGGTGGGGTGCGGAATGTGATTCCCGGTAGAGGGAATTATCTTTCTGCCAAAAGTGGAGGAATACCATGAGCCGCGTGCAATGGTAATTGTGCATCCCGGTAAGATGATCTGATGCTTTAAATCGTTATACTTTTTCGGCAAGAAAAAACGGAGGCAAAATGCCTCCGTTTTTTATTTGGGGTATGCCGACGGGTTGGTAATCTATGTCTTGGCCTGCAATCTTGGTGAATTAGATCAGGCCCGTGCGCTGGTCCAGGCTGAGACGTCCAATCGCGTGGTGTTTGTGGTTCCTCCAAAACCGCTACTTATCGAAGAACCGCTTCAAGAGTTGATCGCCCTGCTGGATCTGAAGAACTCGCCGGTTTTCCGTGAACAGGATCATCGCATTGCCGGTGAGCTAGAGTTCTTTAGCGAGGACGTGACCGCGCGTCTGGTGCGGTTATTGGCGCCGCTTGTGGATCCGTGGGAGGGCGGCGCCGAATGGTATTGGCAGGGGCAGTGCCAATCCACTGCAATGAATACGGTTGGGCAGGTCACGCGCTTGCTGTCAGAGATTTGCGATGTCGTATTTCCTCATACGGCCGAATTCCATAATGACGCACTCAATCGCCGCAACCCTACTACCCAGCAGATCAAAGCCTCGGAGCAGGTGATAGACGTGCTCTTGACGCAAGACCCCAGTGAACAACTGGGCATCACCGGCTTTGGCCCGGAGTGGTTGATTGTGCATACCATCCTGCGTGTTCCGGGGATTCTGCGCCAGGACGAACACGGGGATTGGCTGATTGGCTCTCCAGCCCAGGCCGCGTTGGCTGAGGCCTGGCATGTGATTGAGGAATTTCTGGAGCGCGCGCGTGGTGAGCCGCAGCCCTTTGCTGATCTGCTGGACAAACTTCAAGCGCCACCTTTTGGATTGCGTGTAGGGGTTTTGCCGCTGCTGGTAGCCGCCGCTTTGCGCCGGCATTGGGCTGTGGTCACGGTGCGCCGTGACCGCAAGCCGGTTTTGCCTGTGAACGGAGCCACGTTCACCGATCTGTGCCGCAATCCGCAGCACTATACCCTGGAATTGGGACCAGATGACGAACGCCATCGTCAACTCTGGGCCGCTTTGGAAAGCCGGTTTTGTGCGACCTTGTCGCCGGAAGAACGTCGCCGTCAGCCTTTACAAGTTTTGAGCGTGGGCATGATGCGCTGGTTGCAGAGCCTACCGCGTTTTGCCCAGACTACACAACGGCTCTCAGAGGACGTGTTGCAGTTCCGGCAGTTGATTGAATCTGCCGCCAAAGACCCGGCTCCGGTGCTCTTTGATCGGCTACCGATTTTGCTGGAGCAGGGAAGCGCCGTCACAGAGCCGGGCAAGGCTTATCGGGAGGCGATAGCGGCGCGGCTGGACCAGTTGTGCGGCGAGTTGGAAACTGCCTACCTTGATCTCTTGCGCCGTGGAGAGCGCTTTGTAATCGAGCACTTTGCCGCCGATGCGATGCCGTCGCCGACGAACGGACTGGCGGCTTTGACGTATTGGGCCAGGTGTTTGGAGGTGCAGGCACAGACGCCCTTGTCCGGCTTGCGTTTGGGCAGCGTACAGGCGCAGGCTTTGATGGAGATGGCCCTGACTTCGCCCAGCCCTGACGCGCTGTTGGATGTTTTGGCCCGCCGCATTGCCGGCGCGGCGCCGCGTGATTGGAATGACAGTGGTGAAGAACGCTTCTACCACGTCCTCGCCGAGGCTAAATCTACTGCCGAACGCCAGATCGCTGGGCTTGCCAGCGCCGCCGAAAAGGTCTTGGAAGTCAATGTTCAGGTGGGCGAGCGCCCGTCCCAGCCTTACCGTTTCCGGCAAGTTGTGCTTTCTGATGCCGGTCAGCGCATCCTCCAGAATTTCAAGAGCACCTTACAGACCACCGGTCGAGTTCTTTCCGCCGATGAACGTCGTCAATTGGCTGTGCTGCTGTTAAAGTACGTGATGGGGGATGAGGATGCCTGAGCCTGGGCTGATCTATCTGGACAATGCCGCCACGACTTTTCCCAAGCCCGAGGCAGTTTACCAGGCCGCCGATGCTTTCTACCGTGAGTTTGGCGGGAACGCAGGGCGTGGGGTTAACCCTCTGGCGCGCCGGGCTGCTGATCTGATTGCCGAAAACCGCGAGCGGTTAGCAACCTGGCTTGGCGCGCCCGCGCCGGAACAGGTCATCCTGACATCATCGGCCACGTTGGCCTTGAACCAGGTACTCTTGGGCGCGCGGCTGCGCTCCGGCGATGCTGTTTATGTGACGCCATTTGAGCATAACGCGGTGCTGCGCCCGCTGGAGCATCTGCGCCGGAGCATAGGGATTGAAATCCACGAGATACCCTTTGACCGTCAGACGTTCATTTGTTCGTTAGACCATCTTGAGGCCACGTTCCGGGCTGCGCCGTCGGCGCTGGTTTGTGTGACCCAAGCCAGCAATGTCTGTGGTGTGATGCCGCCGATCCTGGAGATCGCGCAGCGCGCCAAAGCCGCCAATTCGCGCGCAATTGTTATTGTAGACGGCGCGCAGACAGCTGGACTGTATCCGTTGCCGCTGAACGATGGGATGATAGACGCGCTGATCTTTTCCGGCCACAAAGCGTTGTATGGGCCGTATGGCGTGGCCGGATTCGTCCTGACTTCGGATTGGCGGCCCGAGCCGATCCTCTTTGGTGGCACGGGGACATCTTCCGAAAGCGTCGTGATGCCAGAAGAACTGCCGATGGCCTACGAGCCGGGCAGCCACAATGTCTGGGCCATCGCCGGGTTGAACGCGGCCGTGCAGTGGCTTCAGACCACGGGACGGGAAGCCATTGTAAACCACACCTTGCACTTGGCTGAAACCTTGCGTGATGAATTAGCCCGGATTCCAGACGTCACGGTCTACGCGCCGCCGGAAGGTCATCCCTGGTGTGGGATTGTCTCGTTTACGGTTGAGGGCATTACTCCACAAACCCTGGAAGCGGCGCTGGGGGCGCAAGGGATCGCCGTCCGCGCCGGGTTACACTGCGCGCCGTGGGCACATCGGTGGTTGGGGACGTTAGAGAGTGGTGGAACAGTACGCTTAAGCACAGGCTGTTTCAATACAACGGATGACCCTGCAACTCTGGTGACTCATCTTGCCAAGTTGAACTGATTGGAGGGATTTGTGAACCCTTTTGTTCAATACCTCAACCGCTACACCACCGCCTCCCCCGACCACGAGGCGGCCTTCGACGAGTTCATCGGCCAGACGCCGCCGCCATCGGGAGCGCCGTTGCGCCTGGAGACCAGAACCGAGCAGTTTGTCCGCGACTGCTTTGCGTGCCAGCATCCACCTTCGGTGATCCTCACCGGCAATGCGGGCGATGGCAAGACCTACCTGTGCCGCCAAATCGTCGCCGCGTTCACCGGGCAGCCGGTGGTGGAATGGGCCGACCGCCTGGATTGGCCGATTACGCGCGATGGGCTGACGCTGCGCGTGGTCAAGGATCTCTCGGAAATGGCAGAGGAGGCCGGGGCGAATGTTTTGCGTGATCTGGCCGCCGACTGGCAGGCAGCGTATCCGCGCTCGGTTTTTCTTATCGCCGCCAACGAGGGCCGCCTGCGGGCAGTGCTCCAACACGAACGCCTGAGCGGCCTCTACGCCGAGGTAGATCGCCAACTCCGCGCCGGGCCGGATTTGCACAACGGCCGCTTGCTGGTCTTGAACCTGAATCAAGTCACAACCTCCACTTACGTCCTGCCGGCGTTGGCCTGGCTCACCGATCCGGCGCGTTGGGAGGCGTGTGCAGCGTGCGTCGCCAGGGCCGCTTGCCCGGTCTGTTTCAACGCCGCGCGGTTGGCCGATCCGCACATCGCCGGGCGCTTGCAACGGCTCTATCAGGTCTTGGAGCATCTGGGCATCCACGTCACCATCCGCGATATGCTCATTCACCTGGCCTACACGCTCACTGGCGGCCTGAATTGTACTGACATTGTGGGCCAACCGCCGCTCAAGTGGGAGCCGCACCGCCACGTTCACTACGCAAACGTCTGGGGGGAGTCCGCCGATGCCGGCTTTCGGCGCAAAGCCGTGGTCATCCGCCACCTGCTGCGGCTCAATGTGGGGCAGACCTCGGTCTTTGAGGTGGACGATTTCGTCATCAACGGGCGGCCCGCCGATGTCACCGCGCATGCCGAGCACGAGCGGCTCTTTGCGCCCGCACTGGATTTGGGCGGGCGGCGTTTTGTGCAGGAGCGAATAGCCTATCTCTATGGCGGTGCAGCCGCGCCCAAGCCGGAGGAACAACATCCCTTGATGGATTGGCTGCCCCACTGCCGTCGCAAACTGTTCTTCGAGTGGCAGGATACCGCGGCCGCCGACCGGCTGTTCCCGTTCTTGCACCTGCCGGAGTATTTTCGCCTGGTCAACGGCGATCCGGCCTCGCTGGCGCACTATCGCCGCGACCTAGTGTTGGGCCTCAACCGGGCCTTCTCCGGCCTCTACCTGACTGATGCCGATGCCCTCTACGTCACCTCGCAATACGCCCACGCGGTCGAGCAGCCCGTACCGCTGGTGCGGGTCAAGGTGCCTGCTGATGGGATTGCGCTGCACCCTGCCCCGGCGCAGACCGAGGCGTTTGACCGCGACCTGACCACGCTGCAACTCAAAATCTACCCACCGCCGGGCGTCTCCGCTGAACCGGTGGTCTGGCCGGTGGACTTGCTGCGCTTTGAGTATCTGCTGCGCCGGGCGCGGGGCAGCACGCCGGACATCCTGGCCGATGAGTGCGAACTGAGCATCCGCCAACTCAAGGATGACCTCCTGGCGCGCTTTGCCGCCGAGATGCAGCCCGGACGCATTGACTTTTTCGCGGCGGATCGCAACCATTATACATTCCGCACCCTGTGGGTGGATCAAGACGGACGGATTCGGATATGAGCGACGGAGGAGGCGCGATGGAACGCTACGGCTATCTGGAAGGTCAACGTGAGGGCTATCCCGTCGCCGCGTGGATTTGGGGCCATCGCTTGCGGGTGGGGCAGCATTGGATGGAATACCTGCTGGAATTCCTTAACGTCCTGGCTGGGTTTGACTATGAATTGGGCCAGGGCGTCAACACGGGCGGGCAATCGGCCAAATTGGCGTACACCCGTTTCACCCGCTTGGGCCTGCGCCGCTTTGTCTTTTACGATGATTGGGAAAAGACCCGCCACCCCTTCGATGATAGCGCACGGGAGCGTCTGGAACAAGCGCTCAGGCAGCAGTGCGCCGGGAATGGCAATGCGGATGACGACCCGCTGACCCTGGCCCGCTCGCTGCTGCGCGCCTTTTCGGCGGTGGAAGAAAACCGCTCCTGGTTCGCCAAATCGCTTTTCCCGGCTCATCACAATCTGCTCTTTTGGGAGGGTCTGCGCAAGGGGGCGACCAGATTTCAAGGCCGCGCCGTGGCCGAAAATGCTCCGCCGTATTTCCTGGATGCCGAGATCGCCTTTGACGCGCGCAACTTTTTCGCCCGCGGTGGCGAAATCTACTACCTGATTCTTTCTGCCGGCACGCAAAACGCCACCGCGCTACGCCAAACCATCGCCGAACGATTGCGAGCGCTTCTCGCTGAACGCAACGCGGCTCTGGGTGCACTGGCCGAGATTATTGACCGCGCCTGGCAGCAGCAAGCGGGCCAGCATTCAACACCGCAGGACAAGACCGGCCGTTTGGGCTGGATTCCCGACCCCAACTGCGCCCTCTACGCTATGATTGCTGAAGACGTGGCGACCTTGCTGCAAGCCGATCTGGATCCGCTGGAAACGTTGGATTTGCTGGCGCACCTGGTGGGTCTTCACCTGACCCTGTACATCTATCACCGCGCGCACGCGGAGGCCACGCCCGCGCGCCACAGCGACGGCAGTTGTTGCGAACATTGCCGTCCCTGCCTGCCGGTGGATGCGCTGGAGGGCGCGGATGGCGGCGTGGTGCGCGCCATTTCTACGGCGGCCTTCCGCGAGCAGGAATCCCGCATTGTCCGGCAGGCCGAGACGTATGCGCACGCGCAGGTAGCGGCGTGGTTGGCGGCGATCCCGGAAGATGCTGATCCATACCCCGTGTTGGATTCCGAAGCCCGCGCCTACTTTGACTTGATGCGGCTCTCCAAGGCCAGCCGGGACGCCTTTGCCGGCCGTGTGAACGCGCTGATCCGGCGCTTGGGTGCAGCGCCCGACCGTGCGGCTCTGGCCGAGGGCTATACAGCGGCTTTGATTGAGGTGCTGATGCAGGACTTTGACAAGAACTTCAAGGGCGTGCATCGCAAACTGGCGAAAGCCGTGGGTCTGGTCGCCCCGCGCAAAGGGTCCAACGCGCGCTTTGTACTGGGCGATAACCTGCTCAAGGTGCTCACGCTCGCCAACTTGCCGCCCGGCTCCGGGCTGACCTATGATGAATTCCTGGAACGGCTCTACCGGCGTTACGGCTTGGTCGTCGCCGTCCGTGAAGCGCGGGAATCGGGGCTGCTGGAGCGGCAGCGCGTGAATGGCGAGTACTTTGATCGCAACCGCGCCGCGTTGTTGGAGAAGATGAAACACGCCGGGCTGGCGACGGAGTATTCGGATGCGACGGCGGTGGTGATGGGAGGTCATCAATGAACACTGAATCCGCCTCAAGAATTCCAGATGTCATTGCCAAGTCTCTTCACACCTTCCTCGCCGCCCAATCCGGCGGGGCGGCCCGCCGCTTCTTCCGCCTGGACGGCTTTGACGATGCCGTCTACGCCGCGCTGCTCGCCCGCCTCCGCGCCGAGGGCGACGCGCTCGCCGGGCAGCCGCTCTGGGCGCGCACCACCGCCCTGCTCCCCGGCCACGCAGCCTACGCGCTGGAGGCCGATAAATCCGCCACCTGGTACCGCAACCACGTCCCGCCGGGCCACGCGCTGGTGCTCATCTTCAACCAACCCACCTCCGACGCGCAGAGCCTCAAGGATGTCTACCCCGTCACCGAGAGCCTGCTGGCCGCCGAAGGGCTGGAACACCTCATCCGCGCCGCGTTCACGGCCTACCAGCCCTCGCCGGAACAGGCGGCGGTGCTGGGTGAGTTCCTTTCCCACCTGCGCCCGGCCCCGCAACTGCGCGACCTGGCTGAGTTCCTGAGCGCGCTCGATGCCTACCTGGACGCGCACAAGGGCGCGACGATGGAGATGGCGATTGCCGAATCCCTGCCCGCCCTGGGCCTCTTTCGCTGCCGCGAACTGGCCGAAGTGCTCAACACCCCCAAAGGCGACGCGCTGCTCCGCAACGTCCACCGCGCCGCGCGCCTGGGAACCGAGTTGCTAGATGACGCCCAACGCGACACGTATCTGGCGCGGCTGGCTGAGGCCGAGTTTGACGACGACTCTGCCTATCAGGGCCTCGCGCCGGAGGAAAAGCGCGCCCTGCTGCGCCGTTTCCTCACCGAAGTCGTCAGCGACCGGCGAGAGATGCTGGCGATACTGCGCCTGGACTGGCGCGAAGTTGCCCCGATCCTGCACAAAAGCCGCCGCAAGAGCCGCCCGGAGCAGTTGCAGGCGATTTCCGCCGCGTTGGAGGCTGCGCTGGAGACGCAGCGCATTGCGCCCGATACCCTGCCCGAAGCGGCGCAGGATATGTTCCAGGATTTGGCCGCCGGCGACGAACCGGAGGATGAAGCCGTCGAACGCTTCCTGGCCGACTACGGCGACAGCCTGCCCCGTCCAGTGCAGAATCAACTGCGGCGGCTCCGGAGCGTTGAAAAGCACCAGACCACCGATTTTATCGCCGGCGTGACCTACCTGGGGGTCGAGTTTCTGACCACGCTGCGCGACGAACTGCCGCAGGGTGCCGCTTTGACTGTGCGTTGGGATGGCCGCGGGCTGGGCAGCAAAGAGACCGAGGCGCTGCTGGCCTTCCGCGCCCTCTACGGCGGCGTCGAGTCGGCGCTGCCGGTCGTGCGGTGGGATCTGAACGCACTGTGGGCGTTGGCGCAGGAACATCAAGCCGCGCCGGGCGACGATGACGCCGAGGGCGAGCGCGAAAAGATCATCAAGGTCAACCTGCCGTTTCGCGTGACCCTGGCAGATGGCGACGGGCAGCCGCTTGTGACCGCCGATTTGATCTGGCATTATCGCTCCGATGGCCCGGCCGCCGCGACCCTGGCGCACCTTCAGGCCGAGGCGCAGGCCCTGGATGCACTGCAAGGCGGCGGCCCGCTCTTTCAGATGGCGTCGCCCCGGCTACGCATCCCCATCTACAACACCTGCCCCGCCCCGGATGAGGTGGGCGACCTGGACCTCAGCCGTCTCGTCGCCAGCCTCGGCGCGTGGTATCGGGAGGCGGCGGATTTAGGGGCCACGCTGCGCGATGCGCTCAAGCGCACGGCGCGCCCTGCAACACAGACCGCTGTTGATCAGGCTCTGACCCACCTGGAAGAAGCCTGGGCGGCCTTTGTCAGCGCGGCGCACGCGCGCGGTATCCTTTCCGCCGATCTGGATGGATTGCTCGCTGCGTATGACGCTCTGTTGACGACCGCTGCCGAGCATCTGCAACAAGGGCAGGAAATCCTCCACGGCTTTCGCTGGTTGGTGCAGGCGTGGATGGTCGGCCCGGAGACCTTTGATGAATGGGCCGTGATACCCCTGCTGCACCCGCTTAAACTTCACTGGTATCGCGCTCGCGCCCGGCACTTTGCGGGTTTTCTTGCCGCGCTGTTGTCTTCCACTGAACCGGCGGCTATTGTGGATGTGGGCCGCTTCCGGCAAGAGTTGACTGTCACCTACGGCTCGTCGGGCTACCCCGCACTCCTGGCGCTGCCAGGCAAAGACCGCCGCCCTACCTACTTTTTGCCCGTCCACGAGATGAACGGTTACGAGTTGTTCCGTCAGGAGGGGCAGGCCGGCCTGGCTTACGGCCTCGATCCCGATCTGGTTTCGGAGGATGAGAGCGAGCAGACGGCCCAGGTTGCGGCGACCGAGTTGGCCCGCGTGGTGCAGGATTACATTGAGACGTACCCGTTCGCCCGTGACGGCCTCGAAATCTACATCGTGCAGTGCCGTAACGGTGCTTTGCCCGGCCTGCTCGTGGAGCGCCTGGACAAACTGGCCCGCCGCCGGCGCTGGGGCCTGCGCCTGAGCGTCATCGTCCACAGCACCGACCGCGGCGCGCCGCTCTACCGGTGCGTCGGCGAGTGGCTCAAGGCCCACGAAGAATTCGTCGAACGTCCCGCCGGCGGGTATTTCCCTGCAGTGACGCTGCGCGTGCTGGAATGTGCGTATGAAGACCTCTTCCGGCAGGTGGATGACACTGACCTGGTCATCTTGCCTGATGTGTTGGCCGAAAAGGGGCAGGCGGTCGAGTCCGAAAGCGTCGCCGCGCCGGCGTCATCCGCCGCAGGTGCGGATGAATGGCCGCTCTACCGCGCTCAACAGGCCCCGTTCGAGCGCGGCGAATTCACCCGCGCGCTGTTGTTGACGCCGCAGCCGCAGCCGCCGCTGTTGCAGCACTTTTACCGCGTCCAGTGGGCGGCGCAGGAGCGCAAGGCGCTGACCGCTGGCGAGACGCCGTGCTTTTACCAGCGCGTCTCGCTGCTGGATTGGGAGCAGCCGTTGACCGAACTGCACCGCCGTTTCAACTGGGTGGCGTGCTACGACACGACCGTGGATCGCTTTCTCCTTGAGGCCACCTTTCCGGAGACGGTGGAGGTCATCCGTTACTCACTGGGCCTAGGGGCCAAACGCCGCCACAACCTCACCGTCTCGTCCTCCTACCGCGCGCAGGACATCGTGGCGAGCCGCCTCACCGCCAACCTTGAGTCACTGCTGCCCGGCACGCCGGACGAGTTCCGCCGCGAGGTGGCGCAGCGTCTGGTGATGCAGGCCAAGCAGGTCTCCGGCGACATTGTGCTGCGCGCCGCCGGTCCGGGCGCATACCTCAACGAGTTGATCGGGATGGTCGTCGCCAAGCACGAGACCGAGCGGCGCTATCTGGACGCCCATCCCGGCGCATTGACCGCCTGGATTTACCTGGATGACTTTGCCCACTGGTTTGACGGGCGCATCCCCGACCTGCTCTTTGTGGCGATTCCACCGGAGGCCAATGGCGAGTTGCCGCTGCACGTCGAGTTGTTGGAGACCAAATGCGTCGGCGAGTCCAATTTCGCCGTCGAGGCCGCCGACGCGCAAAAGCAAGTCGCGCAGGGCGTCAACCGCCTGGCGCAGGCGTGGGCTGCGGGCGCGGCGCACCTGGACGCGCCCTACTGGTACGATCAACTCTACCGCGCTGTGGTGGGCAACCTGGCCCTGGAGCGCGAGCGGATGCGGCTGTGGGAAGCCTTCCGCCGCCGATTGCCGCAGGGCGACTTTACCCTGGAGATGAGCGGACACACCTGGATTTTCTGCCACGATGGCGCTATCGGCATTATCGGGGCGGGCGACGAAGGCGAGGCAGCGGTGACGGCCCCTAACGCGCCGCGGGTGCCCCATCGCTACCATCACTTTGGACGCGCCGGGCTGCGTCGCCTGCTGCGCGGTCTGGTGGAAGCCTGGGAGTTGCCTGCTCCCACAGAGACCTGGGCAGCGGCCTATGACGCCCCGCCACAGCCTCCCGCGCCGGGGCCACCCGAACCGCCACCGTCTCCCGTCTCCGCAGCGCCGGAACAAGTGCTCCTGGCCGTCACACCCTCCGTGGATGCTGACACTGTGCCTGCGCCACGTTCTCAGCCGCTGGCTGAGTGGCGTGAGCAACAGGCCCGCAATCTGGCCCGTGCCTTGCGCGATTATGGCCTTCAGGTCTACCCGATTGAGCCGGACAAGGCCGATGTTGGCCCCGGCGTTGTGCGCTTCAAATTGCGCCTGCGGCCCGGCGAAAAACTGAACCGCCTTCAGGCTATCGCTGCCGACTTGCAACGTGAACTGGCCTTGATGTCGCCGCCGCTGATTGACAATGTGCGCGGCACGAACTTTGTTGGCATTGACCTGCCACACCCGGAGCCGGAAACCCTGCTGCTGCTGCCCGCGCTGGCCGAGTTGCCCACCGCGCCGGTGGGCCGGCTGCCATTCCTGGTAGGCAAGACACCCGCTGGCCGCGTGGTCACGGCGGATCTGGCCGATTTGCCGCACCTCTTGGTCGCGGGTAGCACCGGTTCCGGTAAGACAATCTTCCTATACAGCTTGCTGCTCAGCCTGATTCACGGGCGCGGCCCACACATGCTTTCGCTGCTGCTGATTGACCCCAAGCAGACCGATTTTGTCTATTTTGAGGACTTGCCGCACCTGCTCGGTGGGCAGGTGGTCATCGAGCCGGAGGCCGCGATTGGCTGGTTGGATCAACTGACAGCGGAAACGCTGGACGCCCGGTCGCAGCAGTTGCGCGCGGCGCGCTGCCGCGACATTCACGACTACAACACGCAGCATCCCGATGCCCCCCTCGCGCCGCTGGTCGTGGTCGTTGACGAATACGCCGACCTGGTGCAGGTGTTGGACAAACCGCGCCGTCAGGAGTTTGAGCGGCGGCTGGTGCGCCTGGCGCAGCGCGCGCGCAATGTTGGCATCCACCTGGTCATTGCCACACAGCGACCCAGCGCCGATATCGTCACCACCAGCCTCAAGACCAACCTCCCCGCGCGCATCGCCTTCCGTTTGCCCTCGCACCACGACTCAATGACGATTTTGGATCAGTCTGGCGCGGAGAATCTTCTAGGCAAGGGCGATATGCTGTTTGCGCTTTCGCAGGGGAACGTGGAACGGCTGCAGGGGTTTTACGTTGGTTCGGATGCACTGGTGGAATATCTGGCCAGACACAGGCTGTAGGTCAGGCTGCAACACCAGTGTAAACTTCCCTCACAAAGTCGCGCCTCGGAACGGCTGCCCGATTTGACATTCCATTCGCATGTGCTATACTCTTTATCACAACTGAATACGGCTACGGCAGAGGTGCCCTAAAGCCCGGAAGTGAGGGGCGCCAATGGGGGAAGCCGGTCCAAGTCCGGCGCTGTCCCGCAACTGTAGCGACAATTATTGTCGAAGCCAGGATACCCGCCTCTGCCGGCGCAGTTACAACGACCTTCGCGGAAAGGGGGTGGCGCATGAAGGGTGCCCATGGTTAGACAGGCCCTTCCCCAACTAGCGTGAGGGGAAGGGCTTTTTCGTTTCCGACCGCTCCACTTGCTTACCAATCAAACTAGGAGTTGCCATGTTCCGTACAATGTTGACCGTGTTTCTCATCCTGACCGTGCTGCTGGTACTGGCCGTGCCTGCCCTGGCAGGTGACGCGATCCCCGATGGACTGGCCTGGTTGAAGACTCAGCAGCAGGCGGACGGTGGTTTCACCAATGGCTTTAGCACAGGCTCCGACCTGGGCACGACCTGTGACGTCGTCCTGGCGATCGCCGCAGGCGGGCAAGACGCCAGCACGTGGGCCTCGGGCGGCGGGAAGTCGCCGCTAGATTACCTCTCTGCGCAGGTCGCGGGAGGCGCAGCGAACACGCTGGGCCTGAAGGCGAAGGTCGTGCTGGCCCTGCTGGCCACCGGGCAGGACCCGGCCGCCTTTGCGGGGAGCGACCTCATCGCCGAGTTGAACGCAGCCTACGACCAGGACGCTGGC
>Ga0315288_10003386_pt1 | contig 20383 bp, 23 predicted proteins | sample YL17G11_20_MG_FD_203454 | JGI IMG/M metagenome (GOLD analysis project Ga0315288, IMG submission 203454) | Sediment microbial communities from Yellowstone Lake, YNP, Wyoming, USA - YL17G11_20 | ecosystem: Environmental > Aquatic > Freshwater > Lake > Sediment | place: USA: Wyoming | collected... | reverse complement strand
GACAGCACTAGAGTCATCGAGGTTGCCGGGCAGCTCGCTGCCGCTAAGTCTCTGGTCCCTTTTCTATTTGGTGCCGAGACGGGCACACTAACCGTCATAAACGGCTACCCGTCTTTGCAAGAAACTTATCTGCTTCTATGGCATTTAGTCTGTCATTTCTCTGCTGTTAAGTTTTCTAACGCAATCAAGTATCGTGAATATGCTTTCTCATTTATTGGTAACTTCAAGTTAGAGGGCGGGGAGTACCATACTAGTAAGTATCATACTCTGGCTTTTGGGCCTGCTTTAGATGAGATGAACTCTTATCACGTGTCTACGTATGTTGATACGATGATGAGGTTTGATGACGTGAATAAAATTCTGATTACCTCTACGCCTAACCTTACGGCGCTTTTAGAGAAGATCCGCGTCGTGCCTAAGCATGTGCGCGCCTTTATCAACTTGTCGGAGCGTATTGTCGCGACGCCGGAGCCGAAACCCAGAAGGGGCAAACCGCCGCGCCAGGAAAAAATGAAGAAGTTTGTAGAGTCAATTTAGGAGAGGGTATGTCCGACGACAAGAAGTTATGGGACTACGCCTTAGAGGTCAAAGCTCTTAAGTCCGTGCTCAATGGCGGCACCTTCGCGGACAGGATGTTCGCCTCGCTGAAAGATAAGCACTTCCACGGGGCGGGTAACCTTCTCATCTTCAAGCGCCTTAGCGTCTTGATGGAAAAGCAACTTTCGACCCTACCCTCTTGGCGCGTTCTGCTATCTGACGCAGCGCTAGAATCGTCCATTACCCCCCACACCTTAGACGATTTTGAAACCAGCCCCGAAGTCACCAATGAAGGCGACTTCGAGTTAGTCTCGACGTCCTTAGTGGAGCTATTCAAAAGACGCGCAATCTATAAGACTCTATTCCAGACGCAGGATACGCTCTTTGCCAAGGAAAAAAGTGCGAATGATATTGCTAGCGAGGTTAGCTCGGCGCTCGTCGAAATGGATACTGAGGATGTCAATACGGAGATCTGCATCGGCGCAGGCTACAATAACCTAGCCAACCAGATCTTTCACAGCATCCTAGACGACTCCAGCGACGGCATCTGGCTGCCGTCAGGATACAAGTCGTTTGATACCCAGAGCCGGGGCTTCCAGGCGGGCGATCTAGTGTGCCTGGGTGCGAACACCGGGGGTGGAAAATGCACTGATTACAACACCTTAGTCCCTACCTCCGAGGGAGTGTTGGCGATAGGGGATCTGCATGCGGAATTTGGAGGTGTCGCATCGGGATGGTCTCCCGCCTCTAAAAAGATATTGGTCTACACCACTGAAGGTCATCGTCCTATAGAGGGATTCTTCAGATCCACATCTAAGACCCTTGAGGTTACCAGTAACTGGGGCGATGTATTCCGTGGAACGCCCGAGCATCGACTACTATGTTTGGATAATGACGCTTTAAAATATAAACATATGAGCGAGATAAAAGAGGGTGATTGGCTGCCGAAATCTGTGGGGACACAGATGTATGGGGCTGAAGATCTGCCTTTGGATATATCGGAAGGCTTCGGTAAGCAAGCTAGCACCGACAAGTGTGTTCCTAGCGCTATTTTAAAAGCTGGAAAACAAACTCAAGCAGCTTTTATCCGTGGCTTGTTTGGGGGGAATTTGGAATTATACTCCTCAAGTAAGACGTTTATCTATCAGGTAAAGGGCCTGCTGGATAACATGGGTATTCTTTGTTCCATTATGGCAGCCAAGGTAGGATATAGTTTATCCATAAACCGTGATCTCTACGAGACGATACCAGCAGAAGCTATAAAAAAATATGTGCGAAGACTTCGGGAACTGAGTGAGGCTCTAGGTGAGGGGCAGGAATTAGATAGTAGGAACTGGTGTAGTCGATATCTGGCGGAGAAAATCCTTTCTATACACTTAGAAGATCACGTTCACCCAGTATTAAGAGAAAAGATTGCTCAGGATGAAATCCTGACCACTCTAGGTACTGTGGTAAGGGAACAACTCTCTCATGTGTGGATGCAAGTATCAAAAATTGTGATTCATAACGAGGAAACCCCAGTATATGACTTGAGTATTCAAGGCAAGAGGGAGTATTCCGCCTCAGGTTTTATGTCTCATAATAGTCAAATGGCGCTCAACCTCATGACCAGGGCTTACCTCAGTGGCTTTGAAGTGGTCATGGCCTCTTACGAGATGACCTACGAACAGATCATTACCCGCAAGCTCAGTATCATTTCGGAGCTACCGCACGATCGCATCCGTGCGAAGTCTCTTTCGCCCAACGAGAAGAAGTTCTTAGAATGGGCGTGGTATGATTACAACCTGAAAGGCAAAAGACAGGGCAACGACTTCTGGCTTTCTTGCCCGACTTCGCACTCCACGGTGTTCGAGGTAGGGTTTCGGTATAAGGCCAAGAAGCCTATGGCTATGATCTTTGACTACATCAACCTGCTAAAAACGAATTCTAAACATGGTGAAGCGCAGTGGATGATGCTAGGCGAGATTGCCAAAGAGGGTAAGATGCTCGCTAGAAGACTTAATTGCGTGGTGATACTTCTTGTTCAGATTGATAAAGAACATAACTTCAGATACTCACAGGCTATCAAGGACCATGCCGATTGGATTTGGGGTTGGGTATATGATGAGGAAGCCAAGACCAACGGCTTTGTGACCATAAAACAGATCAAGACCCGTAGTGCGCCGTCCTACGATTTTCAACTGGTCACAAGATTTGACCTATCGCAGTTTCGTGACCCGGAAGAAGAAGACCGCAGGTTTGAGTTTACGGATGAGAAGTATCGGCTTACCATAGAGGAAGCAAAAGACCTTAAAATTTATGGCCGAAGCTTTGAGGACAAGTTTGCGACGCCCTCACCTATAGTCACACAGGCAGCGCCTGCCTTGCAGCTAGTACCTCGAACAACCCCGCCACGGGCCTATAACTTGGACTAACCATGCAAGCGATCCTATCCGCCAAAGTACTCAAAGCAGCCCTCAAGACCGTCAAGACGGTCATGGAAACTTACGACTGTGAGGACCCAGTCTACGGGCTATTTAATATAAATTCCACCCTAGTTCTCGTTGGCATAAGCGGAGGGTTATTCGCGACCTATACCCTAGGACACGCAGCCGATTCGCTAGAGGGCTTTGTAGCACTGGACCACGCGGCACTCTCATCTTTGAAGTTCCCTGACGACATCGTGGTCGCTGCAACTACGGGGCAAGTCCTGCAACTAAGATCGCTTGCCCTTGAGGTGGAGCTTCTCTTGCCCAGAGCTGACAAGTGGTCGTTCAAGTCCCTGCGCAAAGATCCCCCGAAGACCTATGCCTTTGACACCAAGGCGTTCCTAGCCGCTTTAGACTTCCATACCTACGGGGCGCATCATAATCCCCAAGAGGCGGCCAAGCGGCTAGTCAGGCTTACCAGTGGCAATGGGAAGTTAGAGCTACGGTCGTTCGACAAGCAGGTGTCGGCGGTAAATTCTATGCCGTTTAGCGGTGACTTGCCCGAACTCTATATTCCCCCTAAGCCAGTGGCCACCATACTTAATTGTGTCGCCGAGGATGTCGTTAGCTTTGGTGTCTCAGAGAAGACTTGGTATCTAGAAACATCAAGCCTCAAGGTATCCTACCCAAATGTAGTTAAGCCTTTAACTTCCAATCTGGATCGCATACTCGCAGAGATAGAGGCCAATAGCGGTAGAATGCTTTCTTTCAACCGAGGTCATCTGATCGAGAGTTTGAATATGCTCACCCCAAGTATCAAAGCGGGTAAGGAAGAAAACCCGCGCATGCACTTCTATGTGCGGCCTGGGGAGAAAACCAAAGTGACCATAGCCAGCGAACGCATTAGAAGCATGAGCTTTGAACTTGAAGGGGTTCAGCAGGGTATCAGTGAAACAGAAGCTATAGGACTTAATTTCAGATACACTAAAGAGTTCGTTGAAAGTTTGATAGGTGACAATATACACTTTCAATGCTGGGCAGCGAGCGTAGAGTCACCACTGCGTGGTAGGGCACTATCTTTCTACGCAGACAACGGGCGCTATGTCATCGGACGACTAACTCTTTGACGAGGGAACATGGATATGGATCATCCACAAACGACAGACCCCTACACCGAGGTTTTAAAATGGAGACCTTCGGCAGAGCCTCACGTTCATTACTTCTGGGCATGCCCTGTCCCGCTAGACATGAGTCTTTCGGAGATGATCGAGCACGTCATCGACTGCGACCATGGCAACCAGCTTAAGGTCTACTCCACTCCGACCAAGGTTGCGGTTCTCTATCGACTCTATCTCTGTAAGAAACCTCTTAGGTTTATGTGCCGCCCGTTTGAACACGCAGTCTTCTGGTCCTACGGCAAGCAGGGCGGTCCAGCTAAGATCATCAAGTACCTCTACAAGGATAAAAATCTTACCGTCGCCAAGTGGGTAGACAAGGAATCCTATCTGTCTGTGATACGCACGAACCACTTCGCTAACTACGATCAATCATTTTGGAGCAGGTGATGCTATGCTATGCTCTAAACTTCTTAAACGCCTCGCATCGCCACATCGTACCCACCGGAGTACTGGTGATCCACCCCACGACCAAAAACGTGGTCGCACGTGGCCAAAACAGTATGTCCGATATGCTGTGTAAATTATACACAGAGGGCTTTAAGGTCCCCACCAAGGACCGATTCGACATGCCTATCGTATTAAGCTACGCCGGTTACGATCCTGTGAATTTTGAGAAGCTCATGCCTCTGCACTGCACGAACGCAGGTTTGCAGCTAGCCTCGATGCCGGTGTCCACGCCGCTACCTGAAATCCTAAGGATAACCAAAGCCCTGACGCTCGCAGAAGATGGCGAGCGGATAAACCTGTCACCCGGAGAAGCCCCGTGAAAAGCCTACCGAGCGAAGAAAATTTAGCGCAGGTTGTTATCTCTGATCCACACTACCAAAGTATGTTTCTAGGTTGCATGGGAGAAGGGGGGATGGAGATACCCGCGTTCTACGACATGGAGATCAAAGAGATCCTAGATACGCCCATTGCCCTGCTCACGAGCATAGACTCGCCGGAAGACTATAAGACCTTAGTTGCCGCCATAGGTCTCGTTAAGATTTGCAAGCAGCGCACCGCCATCATCAGACATCACCTCAAGGGGCTTTCATATCAATGGGGTAAATTACTGAGGCAAGCTACCAAGTATATCGAGACCAAGTATTTTGCGCAGCTCGCTAATGTCCGTGTGGAGACCAAGAAGGCTATCATTACCAATGCGCTTGAGCCCATAACTCAGAAGGTAGACCAGGTAGACTATTTGGTAAGTTGCGCTGACTTAGCGCAGAAGCACCTTGACGATTTGAATTGGGCGGTCAAAAATAGTTCAGATTTGGTGAGTGCCTATTTCGCTGCCATCCGCACGGTCAGTCCGTCGTCTTTGGTGCATGAGATTTAAGGTTGCAAAACCGTGGCCGTAATTGCGTTTATCTGGAAATATCGTTAGGAGGATGACGTGGAAATTATAAACGACGAGAAATTTAAACGGTATTACAGGTAATTAGGAGGTTTCAGGTGTCACAGGGATCTATGTCAGTTGTACTCATCTGAAGAGTTTAAGAGGATACTAGACGGTGCCCGAGCATGGGGTCGCGATCCGGCATTTATTTACTGCGAATATTGCGCGAACCCTTTCCACTATCTAGTCGAAAAGAATGACTTCCCTCAAGTATTTACCTGTCTTGAATGCCAAAAGGTGTTGGATGGTCCTTGAAGGGCTCAGGAGATAGCTAATCCATTTAACGAGCGAGGCCATGAAACCAAAGGCAGAGATTACGATTTCGGACGTTGTGTATCAGTTTTGGGAATACTACCGGAAGCCAGGAAACGGGGCGTGGGGAAACCTCCACATCGTTTTGGCTGACAATAATGTAAAGGACGTGCATGTTGAGTTTTGCATCAAAGATGCCCAGCAGCGCGGCGATACCGAGGGTGCCGACTTGGGGCGGATCTTATTAAAGATGAGCAAGGGTCAGCGGTTACGGTTGTCGGCTGCAGTCGATGCTTACGGGCGAACATACGGAACGCCGTCTGATTACCCCACCTGGGTCCGAAACCGGTGACGTGTCTTGGTGAAGCTAGTCTAGTGGAGGATGCCGTCTAGCACGGTACTCCTCATAATGTTTGGTGCAAAGTGTCGTGAGCCAGTGGTTATCATTCCTCAAATGACCATATTCACCACACACCTCGCAGGTCACTGCCGAACGATACTCAGCATTGCTTACGCAAGCGTCGATGATCCCGCACACTAGATCATCCACCTTGTCTCCAGGGGGTATAATGTAGTGGGAGAAGGTCAGAGTACCGAACTTCTCTTTGACCTGTGAGGCAACTGCCTGATGTCCAGTTAGTTCCTCGATGCGTTTAAGCATCTCAGACAGCTTACGGATAAGAGGCTCCCAGCCCGCACTGCATTGAAACCCCCAAGGCATACAGCTCTCTTGTATGCTCTTATCTTTTTCTCTATAAAGAGAAGGGAAGTCCTCATAGAGTTTCTTTTGAAGTTCAGGGAGCATCTTCTTTGACCCTTCGTCGATACAGGCCATACTCTTTGACCCACGGAACCGAATTTAGAAAGCGGTTAGGTCCTTCGAACATGATCCAACCGAGGTTAGACTGTATTCTGTACTCACTAAGAAATTCGCCATGCCAGCGCCTAAACCACTTATTCACGGCAGCTTCCATCTTAGCGTAGGCTCCTGCGGACACATAGACTTTTAGGTGTGCGTCTTTGTCCCAATCAGGCTTCACGATGCCTTCATAGAAGGAAAATATAGAGCACTTTTTCTTAGTGCTACGCGTCAGAAGCTTTTTATCATAGTCACCTAGATACTCATAATCTGACTCAGCATAGTCTACATGTCTAGGCTCTTCGGGCTCTAACTCGGGAACGTAGAGCCTACCATCTTTGCGCTCAACGTAGTCCTTAAGACAACCTTTGTCACTGCTCCAGATTGCTTCATCGATACGCGGAGCTTCCTCATGATCGAAGCGAGCATCCATCTCATATAGCACATAGATTTCTGTGCCCAAGCGTGCTGCGAGTTTGAGAAGCAGGGGCTCCTCGACGCTGAGGTCTAGGTCACCGTACCAGATCTTATCGGTGCTGGTGCAAACGTTAGCGTTGAAAGCAACTAGGTTAGTTGGGTTATCCCACCTATACTGCCCCTTGCTACCTGAGAGCATCTTGCCCTTGTGACCTAAAACCTCCCTAGCAATGTCAGATCCCGTTTGGGTTTGTAAGTCTTCCATGACCCTCCCTTTGCAAAAAAGATAACCTGAGTTAGACTGTGTTGAAAACAGTTTAGGAGGAATTCGTGCCCAATGCAACTGACCTGTTCAACGCGTCACAAAAAATTTGCGCTAGCTTATTTTACAACCTAATCGCCCAACTTCACGGCGAGCAACGTAAAGGTGCGATCAAAGCGCTCTCGACATTGCTGACATCCGTTGAGGAGGGGTACATCCTCGTCAACGACGGAGCGCTGCGCGCAGATTTCTTTGTGCAGTGCTACGACAGCATGTTCGGCGCGGCGCTCGCCCTCAAGATGGCAGAAGACGATGGACTCGTGCCCGATCTTAAAGCTATACCGCATACGAAGGCAGTTAAGCGTACCGGCGACGCCATGGCTGCCCTAGAGCGCCTAGAATTCCTGATGGCGGGTTCCGCCAAACACACCTTTTCTTCGGAGCACTAGCCCTTGAGCCCCTATCAAATCCTAGCAGGTCCCCTCGTAGCGCTTTCGCTAGTAGCCTTGGTATTAGGGCTAATCTATTCTAACCGCGAGCCAGCGGGTTCCCCACCGGAGCCGAAAAGTGTTCATTACATGGAGTGCGAGGACGTAGGATCGGACATTTCGCGCTGCGTCAATGACGAAATTGTCTGCTATATAATTGGTACGAGCCGTATTAGAGACATGGACTGCTCGACAGACATAATTATGGCGGATTAACGTCCCAAGATTAAGGGCATGAAATTCCGCATACTCGTCCTCCAAGACCCTCACGCTCAAGCCCGTGGCTTCTCTATTAAGGGCATCAAGGTTCCTCTGCGCGATTGGTGCCCAATTTTGCACCACGAAGACGTGGCGACCTTTGACGGCAAGAAGCTACCCAAAGGGCGCTACCCCAGGTTCTGGCGGCTGCACGTCGAAGACCTTGTGCATGTACGTCCCCAGCTTGAGCGCCACCTAAAAGGTGTTCAGTACCTGCTGGTGCCTACGGAGCAGTGTGATGTAGCTCCCATAGAACGCTGGGACGAGGCATGGGGGGAAGCTTGGAAGGGTTGAAGGACACCCCTTCCATCTAGCGCTAAATCAGCGTGAATCAACTTCCTTTGACAGAGCGGTTGCAACAAAGATTTAGGTATGCACCTGATTTTTGAAATGGTGCAGGCTCATGTTTTAATTCTTAAATTTCTTAATGGGGGATGGGATGCGGTTTATCAAAAAAGTAAATGCTGCTAGAAATAAAATCACGGCTGAGGGGCAGCACCAAGTCGATATTAAAACAGTTGCGGATTTTGAACGAGAGTTGAAGGCGGAGCATGTATTTCCCGGAGGGTATACTAAGGTATTTGCAGTGGCAGACGGAGGAACTCTAGCTTGGAAAACCGCTAAGGAAGAACAAAAATTAATCAAAGAAGCAATTGCAGATCCTGGTACCGATGAACAATGGGAAGTAAATGCGGTCTTCATCAACTGGGAAGACGAGGATCTTTACGACGACCATACCGGGAAAAAAATTCCAAGCGAATATGGATCAGGGGACTAAACGCTATGAGAAAGTGGTGCTGAGGCAAGACCTCGTCCCAAGATTTAGTTAAATAATTTTGGAAAGGAACCAACATGTTCAAGACAAGAGTTCTAAGCAAGTACACGATCTCGGCGAAGGCATCCTTTGAGGATGAGTTCGAGCTGACACCAGAGCTGAAACAGACCTTAGAGAAGCTAGCGCTGATAGGTGATATCGAGCTTCTTGAAGAAGGCAACGCCAAGCTTAAGCCGAAAGCTGCTGCTAAATTAAGCAAGACTTATGAACTCTTCACGAGCGAAAAGTACGCAGACGAACGTTTCGAGGAAGTTGAGCAAGGCATCAAGAGCACTGTGCAGCAAGCTATCAAAGAGGAAGCTAAGGACAAGGCGAAGGACTTTGAAGTAAAGCTCATATGGCATATCCAAGACAAGTATGTGGTTGGTCAAGGCGCTTCTATCGAAGCGCGAATTGAATACAAGGGAGAAACAGAAGACTTTGATACCTTGTATTATTCTGGTGAGCATGAACACGGCGACGCAATTACATCATGGCCTGAGTGGGCGTTCTGGCTGTTAGATCATGAATCGCCGCTGCAGAGTGACATCTTCACAGAGTCCTATGAGAAAGACCAGATATCACAGGGGCTGAGTGAGTTGTTGTCGTACCGGGAGCAGAACGACGAGATCAAAGAGAATGCTAAGAAGGCGGTCAAGAAGCTTTTGGGTTGAAAAGGATTCTATGTCATTTAAGAGATCAGTCCACGACAAATACCAAATCATCGCCATGAGCGTTGGTGATGCTTTAAGCCTTTTGGGTCTCACGTCGGCGGACCTGTCAGACAAAGACAAGGTGAAGAAGGTTTACCGCCAAAAGGCTCTTGATACTCACCCTGATCGAGGTGGTTCAGAGGACCTCATGAAAAAGATTAACCAGGCATACGATGTTTTGGTTAATGCTCCTTCGGCACCTGTGGACCGCGCCGCACGCGATGTTGAGTTTAAAGCCAACCAGAAGAAGGCGCAGGAAGCCGCCAAGAGCATGCTCGCCACGATTGAGAGCACCCTAGACGTTGAGAAGTTCAAAAAGCACGTCGAGGCTGCTACTGGCAAATCCTTCACCGTTAAGACCGAAGGTAAGGTCACCTCATGGCATGGTGCTGACTACTCGGTGCGACTAGCTAGCGACGATGGGCTTACGAGCCTCGACCTGAATGTCCATGCAAGTGGCTCCGACTTAGCCTTCGGTGCTAAGCCGCTTGGAGGCAAAGGCGCAGAGCACATCTCGTTTGGTGTGTCGATTACTACGACGGTGTTCCACGATAACCGGAAGGTCAAGCTTGCTCAGCGCGACTGGAAGTTCACCAACGACCATAAGACGCTGATCGATCCCCAAGAGCTGTTCCCCACTGCCAAACTTCAAAAGATGTTGGCGAAGGACAGCAAAGATAAAAGCCGCAAGTTCCAAAAACGCGACATGCTCTTGAGCCTAGAAAAACGCCTAGGGGCTCGCGTCTGGAGCAGCAAGGACGTTACAGTAGCCATCCCCTTTGGCGATCTTTGGATGATAATCCTCCGCAGCATCTGGAACCGCCAGCCTGCATGGATGACCAACGGTCTCTATGCTAGCGACCGTGGCGGCAAGCGCCTGCACGGGCTGCCCGTCGCTACCTGGGCGGAGGACGAAAGCACCGTCGAGAAGTTGGTTAAGTTGCAAGAGCAAGTCAAGGACCTAAAAGGGGAAGAGGTAGCGAAGGCATTGTCGGGAGCACTCAAGTCATAAATTTATTAAGAGGAGAAACCTATGCGATTCATACACAAGGTTCTGGCAGCACAATCCGAGTATGTTATAAAAAAAGGGGCCAAATTCTGGACTGGACAAGGTTGGAGCGATGAGTACCCAGAGGCCAAAATTTTCAAGAATGAAAACGACGCTAAGAAGGTGAGAGACACTGTTTTAAAAGGCTCGGGGGACATATACAAAGATTACGGCCTTGACTGATTGCCGGGAGTGACCTTGTTTCGACAGAACGTGACCTCAAAATACACAATAGTCCAGGCGACGATCCCGTCAATATTTGTCGGCATAGAATCCAAAGACTCCTTGCTCGCGCTGTTCAAGCAGCTTGATTCGAGAAACTGTAAGTCGATCTTGCGATCGTAGATCCTCTTCGCCAATGTTATCTGGTGGTTTTCAGAGAGAGCACTGTTCCTACCTCTTGGAACTGTTTAACCATCTCCCGCAGAGCTTAGGACTTGAGGAGCATCCTAAGGTGCCTATACATTCACCAGTAACGTAGTCCCTCGGTTAAAAGGGCCTTAAGCTAATCAACTAGAGCTTAGAATGGAAACCTCCTTTCCAAGCTCCACCCATACCCCGCTAGGGGTTGGGTGGGGTAATTGACCTGGATCTTCGTCTGCGACAGAGCCTTGACGACAGACTCAGGCGTCTTTGCAGAGACGTTGACAACAGCTACGCGCTGACGCTCACGCTGTACCCGCTTAGTTGGTTCTTCCTCGACTGTTTCTGCCGCCGTGCGTGCCCGCGCATAAGCCGCACCGACTTTGCTGGCCGTGGTTGGTTTCTTACTCGCAGTTGATGTACTTGCCCTGAATTACCTCTTAAAACAAAAGATTAAAAGCACAGACCTCAACAACGAGGTCTGTGACTAGATACCTAGGGACCTAGATATCGATTCGAACCTCTTCTACCGCAAACGTCATGTTCAGACCGTTTTGGTCGAGCACGCAGTTATCGCGGCTAGGAAAGTCCGCGAACCAGACTTTAGCCAGGAGAACGCTGAACTTAGTCTCTTGGATAGCCCGTGAAACCGCACGTTGCTCCTTCTGCAAGCGAGCCACTTCAGCGTCTAGCCATGCTAGCCGCACGACAGGTGGCTGTCTTGACATCCCACTTTTTTCGTAATGCTGGATGCCAGCGTAGACAAAATTCTCGGACTTGGTCAACGGCTTTCCATATGTGAGTTTTTTCTCGACATCTGCGACCTTGGGGAAGGAAGAAAGACCCTTAACTTTGATCTCAAACGACTTTGCCATGTAGAAATCTGTAGGATCTGCCTTCTCTGTCTTAGGTGCATAGCCGTTCTTAGTGATATAGTTGGACTCTAAGAACTGAACTTGATCCTGAGTAAACGAGGCAAAGACACCCGTCTTGTCGTCTTTATCGCCGCGCTCTTGCTGCGCATACCACTTAAGGGCTTTAAGCATGCCCTTAAGGCGGTACTCTTTTTCAACCGTCGCCGCTAACTCCTTAGCCGAAGTGCGGCCCTCGGCTAACTTACGGTTTATGACCGGGATGCGGTCTAGATGCACCAGATGCACCGTGTTCTCATCGAGATAAGAATCACCGGCATCTATGAGCCCTCTGTCATGCAGGGACGTAAACGTCGCCTCTGACATCGACATGGGCAGCGCTTTAACGTTGAAAAACCCGTCCCGCACCAACGTGTAGGTGCGATGCACCCACGTCGGATAATCGCTACTAAACCCGTGCTTCTTCGCATTACCCACCAGCTTTATCTTGCCGGGAATCCTGCCACTCACACTCAGGTTCAACATAGACGAGTTCCAGACCAAAGAGTCTACCGGTAGCCCAGCCTCTGGGTCTGCGTAAAATTTAGGCGCGTTAGGGTCCGCCGCCTCCGCCTTGACGCCAATGCGCTGATACTTAAACCCGTCGTTGTAAGGGTAGAACCGGGCCTGATCATCCTCGCCTAGCTCCTCTAAGAGGTCTAGCAAGCAATAGGCATCTGTCGGCGGCACGTAGTTTGTCTTTTTGCCGCGCTTAAACCTGCAAGCGCTGCCGAGTATCGCTTCCAAGATCCGGCGCTCGGCACGGCCATACTCCGAAGGAGTGAAGGCATTGGTGAGTTCATCGATCAAATATACATCCCCGATGACTCCAAGGGCCTCAATGGCGCAATCGGTCTTAGCCATCTGGGTTAGCACGTAGGCCGCACCGTAGATGCCTTGCAGCCAGCTCTCACCGAGGTCTGTGACCTCGCGACCTACTGGCCTCACCGAAGATAGGATGTAGGCCCTAGAGCTGCCCTCAGCGAGGTAGATCACTTGACCTGGGTCCTGAGACAAAAGGCTTACCGTCTGACCTACCGAAAAAGCAGACAGGTAGCGCGTGGTACCCGGAGCATAAGGCAAGTCTATTTCAAGGCGTACCTTGCGACCGGCACCCGCTGCTCCGGTGAGAAAGCTTCCGGTTGTCGTCATGAAAGACTGCAGGTCGTCGGCATGGATCAAAGAAGCCCCTAGTCTTTCTGCCATCCCGGCCAGCAGCACTTTATTGTAGTAATTACCGAATCCTACCAGAAGGGCTGTGGTGACGGTACTGCGCAGCGACGAGACAGTTTCTAGCGTCGTCTCTATCTCCCTAGAACCACCTTCAGTCGGGTAGCCATCGCTAAGAAAGATCAACGAGAAGACATCCGAGAAGACCTTGAGATCTTCTACAACCTGCGCGACGTCACCTAGGATCTCAGAGAAGAACGTCATGCCTACAGTGCTAGCATGACGATCTAGGAGCTTATCTAAGGTCGCATAGTCTGCATCAGCGGCGACCTTAAAGCCCTTCACAATGAAGTTACGTTGCCCCTTACCTGAGAACCAACCTAACGTCACAGTGTCGCCAAGTCTTAAAGTACCTACCAACGTTTTAAGGTCTTTAATTAGACCTCGTATCTCCCCCTCCATCGAACCAGAACGGTCTATTAACCATATATGGTTAGTAGGTACAGGTTTAGCAGGTTTGTTGGCGGGAATTTCATGTTGAACGAGGAATAGACTATTACTAAGAGAAACGTAGTTCATATTTAACTCCAAGAAAAAGGTAGATGGCAATACGCCAAAAGTTAAGAAGTTGAGTTTCCAACATTTTAACCTGCCTCGCGAAATAGTTCTAGCACAAAACACAATTCGCGACGTACTACCTGCAACTCAAGACGTACATGTTTTTGGTAAGTAACCAAACCTCAGATATGACGTCACCAGCGCAAAACCTTAAGCCGCGACAACTCCGATACGTACAATTTGGTAAGCAACCCAACTTTAGCACCGACACTCGTCGCCATCGCAAAACGCAACTAACTTAAGCACCGACACGTCGCCATCGTTTTGGTAAGCAACTAACTTAAGCACCGACAGACGTCATCGCAAAACACGTACATGTTTTGGTGATCAACTTAAGCACCGACGCTTCGAAACGTGCCCGCCAGGTCTTGGAAAGCAACCTCAGAGGCCGCTTACGTCCATCATGCCCTCGACGATGCTCTCGATGTCCATGCCCTCGATGTCCATCCACGGATCGTCGGTGGTGCTGCTGGTGGTGCTGCTGGTGCTGGTGGTTTGTCCCAGCGTATGAATCCAGTCCTCCAGTCTCTGGGGATCGAACGCCACTTGACCGAGGCATCGGTGGGCCAGGGCGTCTGCTTTAAGATTACGCAAGGTCTCAATGCCATGTCGGCTGAGCACGTCGTTGGTCCATGCATCGATTGCCCGGATGTCGATCCACCGCCCCCGGCCACCGGGGTTGAACAACAGGCGCGAGAGGTTCAGTGCTTCGTTCAAGGTAGGGTCCTTACCCTTACCTTTTTTGTCGCCCTTAAAAGAGGGAGTTTTTTTGAGGGAGCTTTTAGAGGGAGTATACGGTGGTTCACTGCGGACCCCCAGCGGGTCCACGGTGGACCCATCGACGGGTTCAGGTTGGACCTCCTCCTTATTCAGGGGGGGGTCACCTCCTGGTTGCTCATAGGGCGAATTGGTAAGTGGGACGTCCTGTTTTTCTACCTCCCGAGTAGTGGCGAAGGTCTCTTTTGGAGCAGGTTTGGTAAGTGTGTCCTCGCACGGCCCCTCTCCCCCGAAAGAGACCCACGCTAGAATACTTTTGGGTAGTATGGCGGCATACTGTTCAAAGATGAGATTGGTAAGTCTGTAGCTGTTAGCGAGCTGCCGACCGTTTTGGAAGCGTTCCTGGCGAACGATGTAGCCTGCTTCCTCCAGTTGATCCAATACCCGCTTCACTGTGGATCTTGACAGGTTGGTATTCTTGACGAAGGTCGCTATACTTACCCAACGACTTTCGCCGAAGGTACCTTTGAAGTTGAGTTGCGACCCGAGGTAGGCCAGAAGAAGCCTCTCATTGGGTGCTAAGATACTGGAGGCCCAGACAGCATTAAGGGCACGGCCCCCGGCGGCGAGAACTTTTGCGGTCTTCAAGTCCATGGATTCACCCCTCACTAGAATGTGTGAAGTGAGGGTTTTTGGGCTTGCATGTAAGAGCTAGATGCTCTACGTTCAGCTCCGTGGCCCGCACTGTCACACTGGTGTTTTTTGGCGCGTGAGCTACCTACTCCGCGCCTTTTTTTTCTTTATGCTTATCTGCCAAGCACTCTTCACGACTTTCGGAAGAAGCGCTAGCCCTTTGTTGCGATCAGGCATGTATCGCTTGATCACCAAGGCTTTGGTGTAGGTTGCTTCAGTTTTGTACAGGTTTCGTTAGAAAGGGAGGGTTGGTACCGGGTAGCGCTTGATCACCAAGGCTTTGGTGTATGTTTGCTTGAGTTTTGTGCAGGTGTGTTAGAAAGGGGAGGGCGGGGGTACCGCCACGAAGGTCGTGGCGGCATCAGGTATTGCGGGGCAGAAAGGAGTGCCGGTGCCCGGCTAATGGCGTGTCTTAGCGTTGCGGCCTTGCAGCGTTGCTGCATACTGATCAAAGGCGAGATTGGTAAGTTTGTAGTTGTTGGCTAGTTGCGCTCCGTCTTTGACGCAGTGCTGACGGAGGATGTAGCCCGACTTCACAAGGCTGTCCAACGTTCGTTTAACAGACGACGGGGACAGACTAGTGGCTGAAACGAAATCCTGTAAACTTACCGAATCGCCATCACCGACTTGGTCGAGTAGATAAAGTAAGACAAGTATCCCTTTGGAATCTAGATTTTTAAAATCAAATACCGCCTTAAGAGGTATCTTCCTACCACTCGTACTTAGTGACATGATCGTCATTGCTTCTAACCTCCGATTTGCGGCGACTATCCACAATTTTTGCGCGCAAAGCTAGCAGATTCGTTGTGCTTAAGTTTTGCGCAAATTTTGCACAAATTTTGTGCAATCTTGCAAAGTTGGGTTTCTGCTGCTAGGAGAACTTTGTGAGGTCTCCTAAGCTTGTCCTCCTTCGGGGTATTAACTATGCTAATTGTGCTCCACACCGCAGACCTTCATCTTGGTCGCAATCGCAAGTACCATGACTATCTGACGCAGCAGTCCTTCATGCTTGAGGGCATACTCTCGCAGGTAGTGTCGGTGTGCAAAGCGCATCCTAATGCATCTGTATACTTGTGTGTCTCGGGTGATATATTTGACCGCAACCAAAGTACGACTCGTTCGGAGTTTGTACTCTTCCTGCTTTCTTTCATAGAGCCCCTGCGTCGCTTAAAGAAAGCGCATAGTAACCTAGACGTATTCTTAATTGATGGCAATCATGATAGAACGCCTAACCCTGATGAGCCTTCAGTGTTTACGCCGGTAGAGAAGTTATTTGCGAAAGATTTCCAGATGGCTGTCTTGTCGCCTAGGTTCTCTGAAGAGCATTCGATGCTGATGATACCTTACCAGGGTTTCACGGCGTCTGAGATGCGCACTCAGATTCGAGACAGCGGTGCGCGGCATGTGATGGCACACGAGTGCTTGAACCGTATGCAGACCGATACGGGTTGGTCGCCACCCAGGAACCAGGACAAGTACATAGAGATCGAAGACGTGTTGCCTGATACTGAGGTACTGGGTGTGTACTTAGGCGACATCCATCGGTGTCAGGCGATGGATAAGAAGAAAGTGTGCTGGTACTCCGGGTCGCCTGTGACACTGGACTTTGGCCACAGGCTGCCCAAAGGGGTGCTCCATCATTACTTTGAGGATGGACGTAGAGTCAAAGACCCTGAGTTAGTGGCTTTGGATGATCCTAGGATTAGAGTGCATCATCAGTTAGGTAAGATCGAACGCACCGAGGACATACCATGGGGTACCTGTTATCAGTACCTAGACCGTTATTTGCACATGGTAATTACGCCAGAGGTTAAAGCGGAGATCAGCCGTAAGATAGACGGGTTCTTTCAGAGCAAGCATGTGAGCTATGACTCGGTGGATATCAGCACTGAAGAGCAGCTTGAGCAAGAGGTATCTGAGAGTGAGGAAGTGAAAGAACATTACGAAGGCTTAGTCAAGCGCTGGGTGGAAGATAAGCTTGACGACTACCCGGTAGACCTGCGAGATGAATTCCTGCAGCGGGCGTGTAAGCATTTTGAGGAACGAGGGTAATTAAGTTCCGCGTTGAAGATTCTCTAGGAGAATGAGCACCTCCACGAGGACAACTTAATGAGTTTCATCGCCGCCGTTAAGGCACACTATAAAATCCATGTCCGCGCAATGAAGGATGTAAAAACGCCCACTCACTCCGGGTGGGAAGGTGTTACGGTCGATCAAGTCGTGAAAGTGCTAGAATCCATCTACGACACCCTCGATGATTGGATGGATGTCGAGCAGCCAGAAGAGGCTCATCGTCGCGCCATAGAAGGCAACATGAAGAAGTACAAGAAATTGTACTCCAAAATGAGCTTTCCAGCAGTGCTATATCGGTGTGTTGGTTTATACAGTATCGACAAGTTGAATCTAGATAGGATTGGCAACTCCTGGGGGCGAGATGAAGATGCGGCAGTATGCTACGGTGCATTTAACAAGTCCACTCAATATGTTCTGAAGTCTAAGGTAGCAAAGAAAGATATCGACTGGATTCAGACCATCGCCGAAGACATCACTTATATGGAGGGTGAGCGCGAAATCTACGTCCGTACAGGCACGCCTCTTGTCATCGAAGCATACCGCACTCACAGACCAGACGGTGAATGGGTGGAGTGGAATAAGAAGGGTAAGGCATGACCTGCACATGGTAATTACGCCAGAAGTTAAGGCGGAGATCAGTCGTAAGATAGACGGGTTCTACAGGCTAGCCACAAAGGTACCCGCAACAGCCAGCTTGTAACGCTGGTTGATGGTTCCCATAAAGGATTTAGTTTTCTTTAGGACCTCGAAGTATTCATCAAGTGTAATACCTAAATACTCATGTACCGGGCCTGGATCTGACGGCTCATCATGCCACTCGCTCACTCCGGCACGCAGCGGGCATCGGCACCATCGCTGCAATCTCTAGGCCTAAAATTTTCCTCAGAAAAACAGTCATTTAGAGTGTTAGTGCTTAATTATCCGTAGACCAATTGATCAATCGCACGCCACTCGACACATGCCACGTCACCTTAAGGTGCCAGCGCGGCCTGAAAATGTGGCCGGTGTTAACGGCGTCAGCTTGTACCCAGTCACATGGATCAGGAGCTGGTCCACACGTTGGCGGGTCCTCAAACCAGGCTTTAGCGTTGCGTGGTCGCCTACGGAAAGGGATGGAAAAGCTGCCATCCCCCGTCACCCAGGCACCGCCTTGGGTATCGAGTAAAAACATATGTGTATGCTCCCCTAGGTCAGGCTCGTGCCTGCGTGGTTTGTCGCTCACAACGCCTCCCCTCAAAGACAGTTTAGGCTCCAAACGAGATGGTCTGCTCCGGGTCCTTAGGCAGCTTAGCCAAGATGGTCTTGATCTTACGCGTTGAGCCCGTGTTGTAGTTGACCGTCAACTGATAGCCCGTCAGGGTGGTTGCCAGGTCCCAGGTTACACTGTCGGAAACCGCACCACGGAACGTCTGAACGTCGTGGAAGTCTGCGGTGATGAAGTTAGGAACGAAGTCAATGTCTACGGTGAACGTACCGACGCCGTTGACACTGTGATAGTCTGCTTTGCGCAAGTTGTGAAAAGTCTGAGCCATATGTTCTCCAATATGAAGTGGTACTACCTACAAATTAAATCTAGCAACAAAAAACGAACCCCTCCTTATCTCTAAGAAGGGGTTCGGCAGGGTACGCTACCTAACGCGCCCTGTACTCCTTGCGCGCTTGGCGCACGAACTTACTTGTCGCGAGGGCGCGAGAAAACCGAGAATCTGTCTACGAATTTCCTATAGTCTTCATATATCTCCTTTACCGCGCCCCACCAAAAGCTAACGCTTTTCGCAAAAGCATCATCCCTCGTCGAGGTTGTCTTGCTCACTAAGATATTCAGGGCATTCACTAGAAAATCCCCGGCTGCCACTACAATAAACGCACAGGTACTAATCATGCCTATATAGGTGAACATCATGTCCATATACCACCTCTGGAAATGTTTGTATGTCCTTTAATGATAACACAAGCAAGAGGATTTTGTGAACTTACACGCAGTAGTTTAAGTACATGGATATACGCCGCGTTGCCTACATAACTCCGTGGGGTTCTCACAACTCGATAGCCGCCTATGCTGCCGAGCTGATACCGCGCATCAATCTGCCGCACCACATCTTTGCGGAGATCGACCCGAAGATTGACACCACCGAAAAAGGTGTCACCCGCTGCTGGCAGCGTGGTGAACCCTTAGACGCCTTAGCATCCGAGATACTGGGCTACGAGCCTGATGTCGTCTACATAGAACACCAATACGGTCTGTTTCCTGACCAGGCAGAGTGGCTGGCTCTCCTAGAGCAGTTGGTGTCTACCAAAGCCAAGGTCTTCGTTAAGATGCACTCCGTCTACAAGAGCCCGATCAATTTGCTGGGCTACCTGGAAGAGGAGAAGTACCTTAGGTCCATACCGAATATCATCGTCCATACAGCGGATGCCGCTGAGGTTCTTAGATTGCGCGGTTTGACTAACGTTTCTGTTATCCCGCACGGTATCAACGAACCAAGTTACCGCCAGCCGCTAGGTAAGCCTTACTTATTCTCGTTCGGACATGGCGCACCCTACAAAGGTCTTGAGACGACAATAGCGGTTGTGAAGGATCTGAAGAGGACCTTTCCTGAGGTTCTTTACCTTGGTGTGTTCGATACTCATTCAGTACCTTCACATTTCTACATGAATAGGATACTGGCGGACATTGAATCAGAAGGTCTAAGTGGCAATATGATTGTATTTACCTCTTACAAGCCTCTTACTACTCTCAAGCGGTTTGCTCAGGAGTGTTCGGTAGGTCTATTCACTTACAACAAATACGATACCGACAGCTATGGCGCAAGTGGCGCTGCGAGAGCTGCGATCGGCTGGGGGCTACCGATCGTAACCTCCGACTGCTCATTGTTCTCAGATCTAGAGGGGGTAGCGAAAGGTACCAATGCAACGGAAATTGCGGACCATGTACGCAAGCTACTTTGTCCCGAGGCAGCGCAGGCTGCGCTCGTAATGCAGCAGAGCTTAGCGCAGCGCCAAAGCTGGGACCACGTAGCAGCCGAACACATAGCGTTGTTTAAGGGTGTTTGACTAAATATCATTACGATTATTGGTTGGCGTGCATTGTGAATCTAATTCTTTCCCTGCTTACCGGATTTCCCCTCTTCATCTCCACCCAACCCCTTCGGGGTATGGGTGGAGATGAAGAGGGCTCCTGAACAAAATTAAGGGTAGACAGCAAACCCAGTACGGAATA
>Ga0315288_10003385_pt1 | contig 20384 bp, 13 predicted proteins | sample YL17G11_20_MG_FD_203454 | JGI IMG/M metagenome (GOLD analysis project Ga0315288, IMG submission 203454) | Sediment microbial communities from Yellowstone Lake, YNP, Wyoming, USA - YL17G11_20 | ecosystem: Environmental > Aquatic > Freshwater > Lake > Sediment | place: USA: Wyoming | collected... | reverse complement strand
GCTTGCGCGTCGAGCGAGTTCGTGCTCTAAGGCAAACGCGGCATGCAAGACCAGAGATCTGCCGCCGCTCGAGGCAGAGCGACGCAGCGAGAGGCCTTGAACGCATGATTGGGAGGAACTCGTGAGCGAGCCGATCGTCGCATTCGACTACGCCGAGACGGGTTCCGGCCCAGTCCTGCTGTTCCTGCCCGGGAGCTTCGGCACGGGCACGGGCTGGAAAGCGGTCATGGGCTATCTCGGTGACGGCTACCGCATGGTCACGACAAGCCTGCTGGGCTACGGAGCCACGCCAGACACCCGGCCTGACGGCAATGCCACCATGGCGCAGCAAGTCGGCCTCATCGACCGCATCATCGACCGGATCGGCACGTCGCCCCATGTCGTGGGGCACTCGTACGGCGGACTCTCCGCCATCGTGCATGCCTTGACCGGCCAACACAGGCTCGCGAGCTTGCTGCTCGTGGAAGCGAACCCACTGGGCTTGCTGCGCGCGTCAGGAGACCTGGAGCACTACGGGATGTTCGAGTCGATGACGGGTCCGTACTTCGCCGACTTTGCCCGGGGCGATGCCGAGGCGGCCCGGCACGCCATCGACTTCTACGGCGGTCCGGGCACCTTCGATTCGATGCCTCCAAAGGTCCGCAGCTACATCGTCGCGACCACCGCGGTGAATCTGCGTGACTGGTCCTCCGGAACACCTTTCGAACCCAGCGATGAGATCCTGAAGTCGATCGATGTTCCGACGACGGTGGTTCGCGGAGGAAACAGTCACCCGGGGATGCGCAGAATTGCTGAGCTTCTGCACGCTTCAATTCCCAGGGCGCAACTCGTCACGATCGAAGGCGGGAGTCACTTTCTTCCGAGCAGCCATCCCGCGGAGATCGCCGCACTGATTCGGCAGCACGTCGATGGAACGCCCGCGACGTGAGGCTGGACGTGCACCCGCGGGGCCCAGAGGCAATGTTCCCGATCTGAGCCCTTCGTTCATTCGGGCTGCGCCGGTCGAGCGTCGGCTTGGGGTCGAACTGCGACGGCCGTCGTGCGTCGTTGTACGACCGGTGACTGCGAGGTTGCCGACCTTCGCCCAGCCTCGCCCGACTGCGCATTCATGGCCGATTGCGGGTGGCCGCATCCAGGCAAAGGAAGGCGCTGCGGTATCTGGCGATCTTCGGGTGCGCGCATAGTGCTGCCGTCGCCGTGTCAGCCCAGGTCGCATTCGGACCAGGGCGCAGCCGCTGCGCTCGGGATACTCGGGCCCAGTGGCGCATTGCGCCCGCCCAGTGACGGAGACAGCCCCCATGGACCAGCAGCAGGCCGACACCCCCCGCGGGCGCCGCGGCGGCGGGCGCGAAGCCAAACGCGCCGCACGCACGGCGCGCAGCGCGATTTCAGTGCCCTTCATCACGCGCAAGATTCCCTACTACGGCGTGCTCGACGAAGAGGGCCTGCAGATCATCGAGCGCAATGCCGACACGATCCTCGAAGAGATCGGTATCGACTTCCGCGACGACGCCGAGGCGCTCGAACTGTTCCGCGGTGCCGGTGCCGACGTGCAAGGCGAGCGGGTGCATTTCCCGCGCGGCCTGGCGCGCAAGCTGGTGCAGGACACGGCGCCACGCAGCTTCACGCAGCACGCACGCAACCCGGCGCGCAGCGTCGACATCGGCGGCAAGAACACGGTGTTCGCGCCAGCCTACGGCTCGCCCTTCGTGCGCTGCCTCGACAAGGGCCGCCGCTACGCCACCATCGAAGACTTCCGCAACTTCGTCAAGCTGACCTACAGCGCGGCCTCGCTGCACCACTCCGGCGGCACGATCTGCGAACCGGTGGACCTGCCGGTGAACAAGCGCCACCTCGAGATGGTGTACTCGCACATGAAGTGGAGCGACAAGCCCTTCATGGGCTCGGTGACGCACCCCGAGCGCGCGCAGGATTCGGTCGAGATGGCCAAGCTCCTGTTCGGCGACCAGTACATGGATGCGGCCACGGGCCAGCCGCGCACGGTGATCATCAACCTGATCAACGCCAACTCGCCGATGACCTTCGACGAGACCATGCTCGGCGCGGCCAAGGTCTATGCGCGCCACAACCAGGCCACCATCATCACGCCCTTCATCCTGGCCGGCGCGATGTCGCCCGTGACGGTGGCGGGCACCGCGGCGCAGACCCTGGCCGAAGCGCTGGCGGGCATGGCCTTCGTGCAACTGTGCAAGCCCGGCGCGCCGGTGGTGCTGGGCAGCTTCGCGTCGAGCATCTCGATGCAGTCGGGCGCGCCCACCTTCGGCACGCCCGAGCCGGCGCTGGTGCTCTTCGTGATGGCCGAACTGGCGCGCCGGCTGGGCTTGCCGTTTCGCTCCGGCGGCGCACTGTGCGCCTCGAAGATCGCCGACGCGCAGGCCGCCTACGAATCGGCCAACACCCTGCTGCCCACCTGCCTGGGCGGCGCCAACTTCGTGCTGCACACCGCGGGCTGGCTCGAAGGCGGCCTGTCGATGGGCTACGAAAAGTTCGTGATGGACGCCGACCAGGCCGGCATGATGCACACCCTGCTGGCTGGCGTGGATCTGTCGGAAAACGGCCAGGCGATGGACGCGATCCGCGAGGTCGGCCCCGGCAAGCATTTCCTGGGCTGCGCGCACACGCAGGCCAACTTCGAGAATGCGTTCTACCGTTCGCCGATTGCCGACAACAACAGCGTCGAGCAATGGGAGGCCGAAGGCGCGCGCGACCTGGCGCAACGCGCCAACGCGCGCTGGAAATCGATGCTGGCCGAGTACGAAGCGCCGCCGCTGGACCCCGCCATCGACGAGGCCCTGCTCGATTACATGAACCGGCGTCGCGCTGCGATGCCCGACGCCAACTACTAGCCGGCGCGCCGCACGATTCTGGTCTTCTGCGGCGATGTCCGCGAACCTCGGCGCTGACAATCGGCCGGCTCTCGCGGGCGTCGTCGATGCCGCAGGAGCCGGCTGCAGCGGCAGGGCGAACCGGTTGCGACTTGGTGTCGGCTTTCGGGGGGCGCGGTCGACGAGCCTCTTGGCGACCCATTGCACGCAGCCGGGCCGCGCCAATGAGCACCCGCTGCGCACCGACTTGCAGGCGTTCGATCGGAGGCGATGATGACTCCTGACCAGACAGGCGCGCCTCAAGTGTCGGTCAAGGGCTCACAGACGCAGGCTCCGGCTCGCCCCCTCGACGCTGGTTCACGAAACGGCGCTGCGGCTCGTACGGGAACACGTCGAGCATCGCGCCGGCCTGGATGCGCTGCTTGTGCAGGTTCCAGTAGTCGGCGTTGAGCAGGTCGGCGTGGTGCTTCATGAAGGTCTGGCGCACGCGGGCGTTGCCCAGAAGGAAAGGGCCGAAGGTCTCGGGGAAGACGTCCTTCGTGCCGACGTCGAACCAGACCCCGTTCGGCCTCGGCTCGTCGCCGTCCTGCGGCGGCGGCACGTGTCGGAAGTTGCAGTCGGTCAGGTACTCGATCTCATCGTAGTCGTAGAACACCACCTTGCCCTGCCGTGTCATGCCGAAGTTCTTCCACATCATGTCGCCGGGGAAGATATTGGCGGCCACCAGGTCCTTGATGGCATTGCCGTATTCGATCGTGGCGCGCTCGATCGCGTCGGTGTCCCCGGCCGCCGCAGCGTCCTTCAGGAACAGGTTCAGCGGGATCATCCGTCGCTCGATGTAGGCGTGGTCGATGATGACTTCCTGCTGGCCGCTGCCAGCGGTGATCTCGAGCATGCTCGCGCAGAACTTCTGCATCTCCTCGATCAGCTCGGGCTCGAAGCGTGCCAGTGGCAGGGCCACCTTGCTGTATTCCAGCGTGTCGGCCATGCGGCCGACGCGGTCGTGCCGTTTCACCAGCAGGTACTTGCCCTTGATCTGCTCGCGCGTGGTGTGCTTCTGTGCCGGGTAGAAATCCTTGATCAGCTTGAAGACATAGGGGAACGACGGCAGGTCGAAGACGAGCATCACCATGCCCTTGATGCCCGGGGCGATGCGGAACCGGTCGCTGCTGTGGCGCAGGTGGACCAGCAGGTCGCGGTAGAAGCTGTTCTTGCCCTGTTTGTGCAGGCCGACGGCGCTGTAGATCTCGGCGCGCGGCTTGCGTGGCATCAGCGTGCGCAGGAATTGCACGTAGGCGCTGGGCACCTGCATGTCGACCAGGAAGTACGCGCGGGCATAGCTGAACAGCATCTCCATGTCGTCCTCGGTGTGCAGGACGGTGTCGATCATCAGCTTGCCGTCGGCGGTGTGCAGCAGCGGCAGGGCGATCGGCGTCTGCTGGCCGCCGTTGATGATCTTGCCCACGACGTAGGCGCCCTTGTTGCGGAAGAACAGGTTCGACAGCACCTGGATCTGGAAATTGGCCCGGGGCTGGACGCTTCCCAGCCGCCGCTGCAGTTCGGCCACCACGTCGCCGGCATCGCGCTCGAGATCCTCGAAGGGACGTTGCAGATCGAAGTCGCGCACCAGTTGCACCCAGGTATCGCGCCAGTTCTCGAGCGTGGGGTAGTAGCCGCGGTAGGTGGTCGGCCCAAGCGCCTCGTCGAGCTCGATGTAGGAGGTGGAGATCGCTGGCCGGACGAAGATGAAGTTGTTGTGGAAGTAGCTGCGGTGCAGGATTCTCGTGGTGACCGAGTTGAAGAAGGTCTCGGCCAGTTCCGGCTGCCGGTGGTCAACCAGCAGCCCGATGTAGAGCAGCTTGACCTGCTGCCAGACTTCCATCGGCAGCGCATCGGCGGCGAACTCGGTTTGCAGCCGGTTCTTTGTTTCTCGCACGCGCTCGTCGTAGAACTCGATTCGCTCACGCGCCGCCTGCTGCTGAGCGTGCCAGTCGGCCCGCTCGAAGCGCTGCTTGGCCGCACGGTTGGCTTCGCTGAACAGCCGGTAATGTCGGTCGAACCCCTCGAGAAGCGCTCGGGCGATCTGGAATGCAGGGGCGTCGACGGTGGCGGGTAGGTCTGGCATCGGCAAGAATCAAGCTTGGCAGCTCTCCAGCGATTCAATCATGACACTTCAAGATCTCCTGCAAGCCGGCGCCGATGACGCCATCGCCATTGCCGCCCCGGGCCGAGCACCGCTGGACTACCGCGGGCTGCGCGCCCTGGTGGCCGCCACCACCGCCTCGCTCAATGCGGCCGGCATCGGCCGCAACGACCGGGTCGCGATCGTGCTGCCCAACGGCCCCGAGATGGCGACCTGCTTTGTGGCCTGCGCCAGTTCGGTGGCCAGCGCGCCGTTGAACCCGGCGTACCGCGCGGACGAGTTCGAGTTCTACCTGGTCGACCTGCAGGCCAAGGCGCTGATCGTCGAGCACGCCAGCACGTCGCCGGCGGTGGAGGCAGCGCGCAAGCGGGGGGTGCAGGTCATCGAGCTGGCCGTCGCCGACGGCGCCCCGGCCGGCCAGTTCAGCCTGGGTGCGGTGCCCGCAGCGCCCTGCGCCAGCGGTGGCCCGGCTCGGGCCGAGGACGTGGCCATGGTGCTGCACACCTCGGGCACGACATCGCGCCCCAAGCGGGTGCCGCTGTCGGGGGCCAACCTGTGCGCGTCGGCCGGGAACATCGCGGCCACGCTGCAACTCACGGCGCAGGACATCGGCTTGAACATCATGCCGCTGTTCCACATCCATGGGCTGCTCGCCGGTCTGCTGGCGCCCCTGTCGGCGGGCTCGCAGGTGTTCTGCACCCCGGGCTTCAATGCACTGCGCTTCTTCAAGTGGATGGACGAGGCACACCCGACCTGGTACACGGCCGTGCCGACGATGCACCTGGCGATTGCCAGCCGTGGCAAGCACAACGCCGAAGTGCTGGCACGCCACCCGCTGCGGTTCGTGCGCTCGTCGTCGTCGGCCATGCCGCCGCAGCTGATCGGGCAGCTCGAGGCGATGTTCAAGGCGCCGTTGATCGAGTCCTACGGCATGACCGAAGCGGCGCACCAGATGGCGTCGAACCCTCTGCCGCCGCTGCCGCGCAAGCCCGGCTCGGTGGGGCGCGCGGCCGGCCCCGAGGTCGGTATCCGCGGCGAGGACGGCGCGCTGCTGGGCCCCGGCGAAGTCGGCGAGGTCGTGATCCGCGGGCCCAGTGTCACCGCGGGCTACGAGAACAACCCGAAAGCCAATGACGAGGCCTTCGTCGATGGCTGGTTCCGCACCGGCGACCAGGGCGTGATGGACGCCGAAGGCTACTTGAGCATCACGGGCCGGCTGAAGGAGATCATCAACCGCGGCGGCGAGAAGGTGAGCCCGCGGGAGATCGACGAGATCCTGCTGGACCATGTCTCGGTCGCGCAGGTGGTCGTCTTCGGCGCGCCGCACAAGCGGCTCGGGGAAGAGGTGGCAGCGATGGTGGTGCTGCACGAAGGCCACGAATGCGACGAGCGCGAGCTGCAGCAGTTCGTCGCCCAGCGGGTGGCCGGCTACAAGGTGCCGAAGAAGATCCTGTTCGTCGAAGAACTGCCCAAGGGGGCCACTGGCAAGCTGCAGCGCATCGGCCTGGCACAGCGCATCGGACTGGGCTTCGGTTCCTACGTTTCGGGCGAGTTCTAGGTCATGAAGGTCACGATCGTCGGCGCCGGTGCCATCGGCGGCTACCTCGGCGCGAAGCTGGCACTGGCTGGCGAGCACGTCACGTTCATCGCCCGCAACAAGAACCTGGCCGCCATCAATTCGCAAGGCTTCCGTCTGCTGCTGCCCGACGGTAGCACGCAGCACACGCGCGACGTGCGCGCCGTGCAGGACCCGGCCGAGGCCGGCCCGCAGGACGTGGTGCTGCTGACCACCAAGGCCCATCAGGTGCGCGACCTGCTGCCGGGCCTGCGCGGTCTGTTCGGGCACGACACGATGGTCGTGACGATGACCAACGGTGTGCCGTGGTGGTACTTCCAGCGGCTCGCCGGGCCATTCGACGGCCGCACGCTGGCCAGCGTCGATCCCGATGGCGCGCTGGCCGCGGGCATCGAGGTCGAGCGCGTCATCGGCAGCATCGTCTACCCCGCGGCCGAGCTGGTCGAACCGGGCGTGGTCCGGGTCATCGAAGGCAATCGCTTCACGCTGGGTGAACTCGACGGCCAGCGCAGCGCGCGCATCGAGGCACTGAGCAAGTCGTTGATGGCCGCGGGGTTCAAGGCACCGGTCTCGCGCGATATCCGCAGCGAGATCTGGGTCAAGCTGTGGGGCAACCTCAGCTTCAACCCGATCAGTGCGCTCACGCACGCGACGCTGGAAGACATCTGCCGCTTCCCGCCGAGCCGCGACCTTGCGGCTCGGATGATGAAAGAGGCCCAGTCGGTGGGTGAGAAGCTCGGCGTCGAGTTCAAGGTCTCGCTGGATCAACGCATCGCCGGCGCCGAGAGCGTGGGCGCGCACAAGACGTCGATGCTGCAGGATGTGGAGCATGGTCGCGCGCTGGAGTTGCAAGCCCTGGTGGGCAGTGTCGTCGAGCTGGCGCGCATCACCGACACGCCGACACCGACGATCGATGCGATCTACGCTGCGACGGCGCTGCTGGCCAAGACCCTGGCCGATCGAGGGGGCCGGCTCGAGGTGCAGCCGGTCTGATCGCTGCGGGAGAGCCTGTTGGCCCCGCTGGGCCAGCAAGGCACCTGGGCCGCTTCAGCCGTAGCGGTTGGCGAGCACGCCCAGCCCGTCGATCTCAACCTCGATCTCGCTGCCCGGCCGCATCGGCAGGCTGCCGACCGAGGTGCCGCAGAGCACCACGTCGCCTGGCTCGAGCGTCATGTCGTGCGACAGCCGCGACAGCAGTTCGATCGGCCCGAAGATCATGTCGGCCAGCGGGTAATGCTGTCGCTCGCGGCCATTGACCCGCGTGCGCACCGAGGCGCCGGACCAGTCGAATTCGGTGTCGATCCAGGGACCCAGCACACCGAAGGTGTCGAAACTCTTGGCGCGTGACCATTGGGCAAAGCTCGGATCGCGGGCGATGAGTTCCATCGCGGTGATGTCGTTGGCGATCGTGCAGCCCAGCAGATGGGGCCGCACGCCCGCCGGCGCAACGGCGCGCATCGTCTGCCCGACGACGAGCGCGTGAAAGTTCTTCCACAGCGCAATCACCTTGGACGGCTGCACCGGCGGCAGCCAGTCGATCGAATCGAGTGCGACGCTGTCGCCGCGGTCACGCCAGTCATCGAACGGCGACCCCTCGACAGGCTGGGCCCGGGCATCGTCGACGTGCGCATGCAAGGCACGACCGGCGGAGTCGCGGAATCGAATCCATCGCATGCCGCGATGGCACGGGGCCCGCAGCGTGCGATGCAAGCTGTGCGCGCCACAGGCCAAGGCGGCCGATGTGGGCCAGGCCGATCTTGGCGCCGCCGGTCATGGCCGGGAGCGGCAGTTCGATCCCGAGCGAAGCTGACCTTGCCGCCCGCGTAAATGCCGAGATTTCAAGCGCGCCACACTAGCCGGCCCGCATCTGCCCCAGGTACCAGCGGATGAACGCGTCGACGTTGGCTTCGAAGCGCTGCGACAGCGGGCCCGGCAGGTAGCCGATCGAGTCGACGCCCTTCTGCTGCCACTTGCAGATGTTCCAGTCCTGCTCGTTGGTGAGGCTCCAGAACGGCAGCAGGCGCTCGAGCTGGACGTCGGTGCCTTCTTTCGCGTTGGCATCGACCAGCCAGTAGCCGCGCATGCGCGTCCTGCGCGGGCCGGCCGGCAGCATGCGTGCGGCGACGGCATGGTCGCAACTGGCGTGGAGCCAGAAGTTGGGCAGGCTGCGCATGCGCAGCACGCCGACTTCTTCGCTGTCGTAGTCGCCCATCAGCGGTGCGACGCGCTGTCCGTCCAACGACTCGGTGACGAAGCCTTCGGCCAGCAGCGAGCGGTTGCTCGTGAACCAGCGGCCGCGCTCCGGGTCGGGGAAGGTGGCCAGGCCGACTTGCGCATGCGCGACGCCGGGGTTGGGCTGCAGCCACTTCGGATCGATGCGCGCTGTGGCCGAATCGATGCGCTGCTGCATCGCCGCCGAGACGTTCTGTTCGTCGACGACATCGAAGTTGGATTTCACGTACTGCGGATGGCAGGGGATGCAGTGCAGACACTCGCGGTTGTTCTCCCACACCAGCTTCCAGTTGGCCTCGACCTCGACGTCGACGACATGCGCGATGCGCGCGCGCTCGAAGCCCTGCGGCGCGCCCATCGCGCCGAACTCGCTGCGCAGGCCTGCGATGTCGGGCGGGTCAGCCGCCAGCGACACGTAGATCAGGCCCGTCACTTCGGCGACGTGCAGGGGCTGCAGGCCGAGCTGCGACTTGTCCAAGCCCTCTTCCATGCCGTTGCACGTGCGCAGCTCGCCGCTGCGGGCGTAGGACCAGGCGTGGTAGGGGCAGACTATTGCGCGCACGTGCCCACTATCGGCGCGGCACAGCTGTGTGCCGCGATGGCGGCACACGTTGTGGAAGGCGCGCACTTGGCCGTCGTCGCCGCGCAGCACCAGCACCGGCGTCGAGTCCACTGCCATGGTGATGTAGTCGCCCGGGTTCGGCAGCTCGACCCCGAAGCCGGCGAACAGCCAGCCGCCTTGCCAGATGCGGCGCATCTCGGCGGCGTACAGCGCATCGGCCTGGTAGAAGTCGCGCGGCAGGCCGTGGCCGTCCTGTCGCGTGGCCAGCAGGGCGGCGAGGTCGGCTGCGAGGGGCGAGCGAGGGTCGGTCATCGCCGGGCCCTCAAGCAACGATCGCCTTGCGCTCGGGATCGTAGGGCGGGCGCGTGTGGCGCAGCGCCGGGAAGCGCTCGCCCATCACTTCGATCGAGAGTTCAGCGCTGACTGGCTCGTCGGCCGCGATGTAGGCGCAGAAGATGTTGCGGCCCACCGTGTGGCCGAAGCCGGCACTGGTGGTGCGCCCGATCACGCGCTCGCCGGCCAGCACGACTTCGCCGCCGTGCAGCGTCGGCTGGGGCCCGGTGGTGAACCAGGCCAGGCGCCGCGCCGGGCCTTGCGCCTTGACGGCTGCGAGCGCATTGCGCGCCAGAAAGTCGCCTTTGCCGAGCGCGACGCAGAAGCCCAGCCCGGCCTCGTAGGGGTTGTAGTCGGGCGTGATGTCCGAGCCCCACACGAGATAGTGTTTCTCGAGCCGCAGCGTGTTGATCGCGCGGTAGCCGACGTTGGCGATGCCATGCGCCTGCCCTGCTGCCCACAGCCGCTCGTACAGGTGCAGCGCGTACTCCACTGGCACATGCAGTTCGTAGCCGAGCTCGCCGAGGTAGGTCACGCGCAGCGCGAGCACCGGCGCGAACGCCAGGTCAAGCTCGCGCGCGCTCATGTAGGGGAAGGCGGCGTTGTCCAGCGGCGCATCGGTGAGTTGGGCCAGCACCTCGCGCGATTTCGGGCCGCACAGGTTGAGCACCGCCTTGGCCGAAGTGTGGTCGACGATCTCGACGCTGCCGCCGCCCGGCAGGTGGCGCTCGATCGTCGAGCGGTCGCGCACGCCGAGCGCGCTGCCGGTGACGAAGTAGAAGCGGTCCGCCGCCAGGCGCGTGATCGTCACGTCGGCCTCGATGCCGCCACGCTCGTTGCACAGTTGCGTGTAGACGATGCTGCCCTCGGGTTTGTCGAGGTCGTTGACGGCGAGCTTCTGCAGCAACGCCAAGGCGCCGGCGCCGCGGATCTCGAACTTCGAGAACGAGCTCATGTCGATCAGCGCGACGCGCTCGCGCACCGCGCGGTGTTCGTCGGCCACGGCTGCAAAGGACGGACCGCGTTCGAAACTCGGGGTGTCGATGGCCGGTGTGCCCGCGGGCGCAAACCAGTTCGGACGTTCCCAGCCGAACTTGTTGCCGTAGACCGCACCTTGGACGTTAAGCGTGTCGTAGAGCGGGCTGCGCCGAGCACCGCGCCCGGCCTCGGTCTCATGCGCTGGCCAGGCAATGTGGTAGTAGCGCGCATAGCTGTCGACGGCACGTTCGTACATGGCGGCCTTGACAGCATGCGGCGCGCCGAAGCGGCGCACGTCGAACGGCCACAGGTCCAGGCCTGGGTCGCCGTCGACGATCCAGTTGGCCATCACCCAGCCCGCACCGCCCGAGGCCGCGATGCCCGAGGTGAAGCCGCAGCACAGGTAGAAGTTGTCGAGCTCGGGCGAGAGACCGATCACCGGCTCGCCATCGGCCGTGATCGGGATCGGGCCGTTGATCATCTGCCGGATGCCGACGTCGTTCAGCACCGGGATGCGCGCACAGGCGGCGCTGCCGATGGGCTCGAACCGGTCGTAGTCGGGCTGCAGAAGCTCGGGCCCGAAGTCGCGCGGGATGCCCGCGGCGCCCCAGGGGCGGGTGTTCGTTTCCCAGCCGCCCACGGCCAGGCCGCCCGGCTCGGGCTTGACATAGAAGTTGCCGTCGGGGTCACGCAGCGAGGGCAGGCCGGCGGGAATCCTCACGCTCTTCTCGGTGACGAAGTACTGGTGCTCGACCGCGCCGACCGCCACCCGCGTGCCGACCATCGCGGCGATCTCTCGGCCCCACATGCCGGCGGCGTCGATCACGCATTCGGCCGCGATCTCGCCCTGCTCGGTGATCACGGTGGTGATCCGTCGGCCGCGCTTCTTCAGCGCTGTGACGCGAACGCCCTGGTGGATCGCCACACCGCCGGCGCGCGCGCCCGCGGCATAGGCCATCGTCAGGCTGGCCGGGTCGACATCGCCGTCGCCTTCGATCCACGCGGCGCCGACGACGCCGTTCAATTCCAGCAGCGGGTACTTCTCGCGCGCCTCGCGCGGGCTCACCAGATCGACGCGGAAGTCGAAGCCCTTGGCCATCGTCGCCGAGCGTTTCAACTCCTGCCAACGCGCGGGCGACGAGGCCAGGCGCAGGCTGCCGGTGCGGTGCCAGCCAGTGGCCTGGCCCGTCTGCGCCTCGAGCTTGCCGTAAAGCTCGGCGCCGTAGCGCATCAGGCGCGTCAGGTTGCTGCTGCTGCGCAACTGGCCCACCAGGCCCGCCGCATGCCAGGTCGCGCCATGCGTGAGTTGTAGGCGCTCCAGCACGACAACATCCTTCACTCCGCGCTGGGCCAGGTGGTAGGCGATGCTGCAACCGATCACGCCGCCGCCGATGATGACGATGCGGCTCGCGGACGGCAAGGACATGGCGGTCTTGCTAGTGCCGATGCAACCAAGCGGCCGCCGCGGATCCGGCTTTGCCGGTCCGCTGGCGGCGCCCCCTTGAGGGGGAGGCGCCGAAGGCGCTTCGGGGGTGGTTCACCTTTTGCGCCAGGCCTGGGTTGTTCGTTCGAGGCGCCGCGTCAGCATCAGGTGCACGATCTTCACCGCGGCCGAGGTGACGACGATGCACATCGCCATCGCCGCCGCGGCCGCGGTGAAGCCGGCTTCGTCCATGTTGATGATCGTGACGGCGGCCGGCTTGGTCTCGGTCGAGTACAGGAAGATCACCGCTGAGACCGTCGTCATCGCATTGACGAAGAGATAGATGCTCACATCGAGGATCGCGGGCAGGCACACCGGCACGGTCACGCGCACCATCGTGCGCAAGAGCGAGACCTTCAGCGAGGCCGACACGGCCTCGAACTCGCCGTCGAGCTGCTTCAGGGCCGTGGTCGCGGTGAGGTGGCTGACGGTATAGAAATGCGTCACCGAATTGACCACCAGGATCGTCATCGTGGCGTAGATGAAGCCCAACGGGTTGCCGCGCGCATTGAAGAAGAAGATGTAGGCCAGCCCGAGCACCAGCCCGGGCACGGCCATCGGCAGCATGGCCATGAACTGCGCGATGCCGCGGCCCCAGGCGAAGCCGCGCGTCTTTTCGAGCAGGTAGGCACCGAGGAAGACGACCACGGTACCGATCAGCGCCGTCCATCCTGCGAGCTCTAGCGCATTCCAGTACGCGCTCCAGCCGCTGGAATCGAACTCGCTGAAGACATAGTTCTTCAGCGTCAACGTCAGGTTGTAGGGCCAGCGCGTGACAAGCGAGGCCCAGGCTGCCATCGCCAGGATGCCCGCGATCATGCCGCCCACCAGGGCGCAGAAGGCAAACAGCAGCCAGTCGCGGCGCGCTTCGCGCTTGGGCTCGAAGGGCACCGCGCGGGCCGAGAGCAAGGCGACTTGCCGGCGCTCGGTGTAACGATTGGCGGCGAAGGCGACCACGGCGGGGATCAGCAGCACGAAGCCGACCACCGCGCCCATCTCGAAGTTCTGCTGGCCGATCACCTGCTTGAAGATGTCGGTGGCCAGCACGTTGAAGCGGCCGCCGATCACCTTGGCGATGCCGAAGTCGGTGATGACGAGCGTGAAGATCACGAAGCCGGCGCTGATGACGCCGTACTTGGCCCCCGGCAGGGTCACGGTGAAGAAGACCCGCAGCTTCGATGCGCCGAGTGCATCGGCAGCTTCGTAGAGCCGGCCGTCGGCCATCGACAGCGCGGCCACCAGGATCATCAGTGCGTGCGGAAAGCAGTAGAAGACCTGGGCCACGATGATGCCGCCGGCGCCGTAGATCGAGCCGCCGAACAGCAGCTCCTTGAGGAAGCCCTGGTTGCCGAACAGATACACCAGCGAGATGGCAGGCAGCAACGAGGGCGCCAGGATCGGGATCAGCGCCAGGGCCTGAAAGAGGCCCTTCCAGCGCATGCAACTGCGCTGCAACGCGTAGGCATAGATGAAGGCCAGCGGCAGCACGATCAGGGTCGTGACGGCTGAAACGTAGACGCTGTTCCAGACCGAATGGAACAGCGCCGGTGTGGAGAAATAGAGCAGGTAGTTGGCCAGGCCGACGAAATCGCCGTTCTGGTTCTGGAAGCTCTTGGACAGCAGCGCCCAGAGGGGCAGCACCAGCGTGACGAACATCCAGCCGATCAGCAGCAGCAGGCCCGCGCGCATGAGGATGTCGTCGCGGTCGAGCCGTCGCCGCACCGGCGCATAGGCCGTGGCGGCGGTCTGGGCGGGCGCGGCCGCCCTGGTCACGGCAGTTTCGGCGCGCGCGGAAACACGCGCAGCCATTGCGGCGGCAACGCGACCAGCATTTCCTTGCCGACGTCGATGGCCAGGTCGCGCATCACGTTGATCGAGAAGTCGGCCACGAGCGGCGCCTCGCTGCCGTTCACGGCGAGCTTGGCGCGGCAGAAGGCGCCGAGGAATTCGATGTCGTCAACGCGCACCGGGAAGGTGTTGGGCATGGCGGCGCTGACGCCGCGCACGGCGATGTCTTCGGGCCGCACGGCCACGGTCACGTCATGGCCGATCCCGGGCCGCACATCGAGCTCGCAGGCCAGTTCGATGCCGGCATAGCGCACCTGGTTCGATCCCGAAACGACGGCCGGCAGGAAGTTGGTGGTGCCGACAAAGTCGGCGACGAAGGCGCTGCTCGGCGTGCGGTAGACCTCGCTCGGTGTGCCGACCTGCTCGATCACGCCCTGGTTCATCACCACGATGCGATCGGCCATCGTCAGGGCCTCTTCCTGGTCGTGCGTGACCATGATCGTCGTGACTTTCAGGCGCTGGTGCAGCTCGCGGATCTCGCTGCGCAGGTGCGCGCGCACGCGGGCGTCGAGCGCCGACAGCGGCTCGTCGAGCAGCAGCAGGCCCGGCGACAAGGCCAACGCGCGCGCCAGCGCCACGCGCTGCTGCTGCCCGCCCGAGAGTTGCGCCGGGTACTTGCGCGCGGCCTCGGGCATGCCGACCAGTTGCAGCAGATCGACCACCCGGGTCTGGATCTCGACCTTGGCCACGCCGCGGCTGACGAGGCCATAGGCGACATTGGCCGCCACCGTCAGGTTCGGGAACAGCGCGTAGGACTGGAAGACGATGCCGAAGTCGCGCTTGGAGGCCGGCAGGGTCGAGATCTCCTTGCCGGCCTGGAAGATGCGCCCCGAGGTCTGGATGTCCAGCCCGGCAATCGCGCGCAGCAAGGTGGTCTTGCCGCAGCCCGAAGGCCCGAGAAAGCAGACGAATTCGCCCGGGAAGATCTCGAGCGAAACGTCCTTCAACGCAGTGAACGCACCGAACTGCTTGACCAGCCGGTCGATGCGAAGGTAAGGCGCCGTCATTGCAGGCGCCCTCTCCCGACTGCGGGAGAGGGGAACGCCATCACTTCGGTGCCGACTTGCCGTCGTAGCGCTTGGTCCATTCGGCCAGGATCTTGGCCCGCTCCTGGCCCATCTTCTCGAGGTCGATCTTGGCCATCGCCGCGTCGGCGCTCGGCGGGTAGTTCGGCGGCGCTGGGTTCAGGCCCGGATAGCCCGAGATCGCGTAGTACTTGCCGTAGAGCTCGTAGGCGCCCTTGGAAATCGCGAAGTCGGCCAGCTTCTGCGCCGCGGCCAGGTTCTTCGTGCCCTTGACGATCGCGGTGGCTTCCATGTCCCAGGGCGCGCCTTCCTTGGCCAGGATGATGTCGATCGGTGCGCCGGCGGTCTTCTCCTTGGCACCGCGCATGTCGAAGCCGATGCCGATCACGCGCTCGCCCTTGGCGGCCTGTACGCAAGGCGCCGAGCCCGAGTGGGTGTAGACAGCGATGTTCTGGTGCAGCTTGTCCATGAACTCCCAGGCGGCCTTCTCGCCCATGATCTGGATCCACGCATACACCGCCTGGTAGCCGGTGCCCGACGAGGCTGGGTTGGGCATCACCACCGAGTCCTTGTAGACCGGGTTGCCGAGATCGGTCCAGGCGGCGGGCTTGGGCAGGTTCTTCTTGGCGCCTTCGACGGTGTTGAAGCACATCACCGCCAGCCAGGCATCCATGCCGGTCCAGGCCGGCGGGTTCTTCGCACTGCGGAACGTCGGCTTGATCTGGTCCAGGCCCTTGGGCGCGTAGGGCTCCAACAGGCCCATCGAGTCGAACAGCGCGACGCTCGAAGCGCCCAGGCCCCAGATCACGTCGGCGCGCGGGTTGTCCTTTTCGGCCAGGAAGCGCGCCGTGATGACGCCGGTGGAGTCGCGCACCCAGGCGATTTCGATGTCCGGGTTGGCGGCTTCGAAGGCCGTCTTGTAGGCGCCGACCTGGTCGGCCTCGAGAGCGGCATAGACCGTGAGCTTGGTCTTCTGGGCCAGGGCGGGGGTGGCCAGCAGTGCCGCGGCGGCCAGGGTCGCGGCGGCCGTGAGCAAGCGGTAAAGGGCAGATTTGAGCATGGGGGGTCCTTCAGTGGCAGTGCATTCCATCTTCCCCGAGCTACGGCTTCATGACAGTCGGGGTTTCCCGCCCTGCCTCGCGACGCCCGGGCACACCCATCCGCGCTAGGCTACAGGCCATGTCCTTGCCCACCCAAGCCCGAGTCGTCATCGTCGGCGGCGGTATCGCCGGCTGCTCCACCGCCTACCACCTGGCCCGGCTCGGCATCACCGATGTGCTGCTGCTCGAACAGGGCAAGCTGACCTGCGGTACCACCTGGCACGCGGCCGGCCTGGTCGGCCAGATGCGGCCCAACCGCAACATGACGGCGATGAGCAAGTACGGCATCGAGCTGTACAGCAAGCTCGAAGCCGAGACCGGGCTGGCCACCGGCTGGAAGCAATGCGGCAGCGTCAACGTGGCGCGCACGCCCGAGCGCTGGCAGGTGTTCAAGAAGCAGGCCGCGCTGGCGCGCAGCTTCGGCGTCGAGATGCAGCTGATCACGCCGCGCGAGGCGGGTGACCTGTTCCCGGTGATGCGCACCGACGACCTTGCCGGCGCGGTCTGGATCCCCGGCGACGGCAAGGCCAACCCGGCCGACCTGACGATGTCACTGGCCAAGGGCGCGCGCAACCGCGGCGCGAAACTGGTCGAAGACACCGAGGTCACGGCCGTGCTCGTCGAGAACGGGCGTGTCGCCGGTGTGCGCACGGCGCAGGGCGAGGTGCGTTGCGAAGTCCTCGTCAACTGTGCCGGCCAATGGTCGCGCCAGTTCGGCGCGCTGGCCGGGGTCAACGTGCCGCTGTACTCGGCCGAACACTTCTACATCGTCACCGGCCAGATCGAGGGTGTGCACCCGATGCTGCCGGTGATGCGCGACCCCGATGGCTTCATCTACTACAAGGAAGAGGTCGGCGGCCTGGTGATGGGCGGCTTCGAGCCCGAGGCCAAGCCGTGGAAAGTGGATCCGATCCCGAACACCTTCCAGTTCCAGTTGCTCGACGAAGACTGGGACCAGTTCGAACCGTTGATGACCAACGCCATCCATCGCACGCCATGCCTGGAAACGGCGCAGATCAAGATGTTGCTCAACGGGCCCGAAAGCTTCACGCCCGACGGCAACTTCATCCTCGGCGAGGCGCCCGAGCTGCGCAACTACTTCGTCTGCGCCGGCTTCAACTCGGCCGGCATCGCCAATTCGGGCGGTGCCGGCCGCTTGATGGCGGAGTGGATTGCCGGTGGCGAAGCACCGAGCGACCTGTGGGACGTCGACGTGCGCCGCTTCGGCGCCTTCACGGCCAACCGCCGGGCGCTGGCGCAGCGCACCGCCGAAACCCTCGGCCTGCACTACGCCATGCGCTGGCCGCGCCAGGAGCTGGAAAGCGCGCGGCTGCTGCGCACCTCGCCGCTGTATGACCTGCTGGCCGCCAAGGGGGCCGAGTTCGGCAGCAAGAACGGCTGGGAGCGCGCCAACTATTTCAAACGCGACGGCGCGCCGCGCCCCGCGTTCGGCCTCGGCGTACCCGGTTGGCTGCCCTGGGTGCAGGCCGAGATGCGCGCCACCCGCGAGGCCGTGGCGCTGTACGACCAGACCTCCTTCGGCAAGCTGCTGGTGCAGGGTCCGGGCGCGCTGGCGCTGCTGCAGCGCCTGTGTGCCAACGAGCTCGACGTGCCCGAGGGCCGCATGGTCTACACCGCGATGCTCAACCAGCGCGGCGGCTTCGAGAGCGACCTGACCGTGATGCGCCAGGGGGCGGAGCGCTTTCTCGTCGTCACCGGCTCGGCCCAGCCGCAGCGCGACCGTGACTGGATCGAGCGGCATGTCCAAGCCACGGAGCACGTCGTCGTCACCGATGTCAGCGCGCTCTACAGCGTGCTGTCATTGATGGGCCCGCGTTCGCGCGAGCTGCTGGCGCGAGTCAGCCCCGATGACGTTTCACCGCAGGCGCTGAAGTTCTCGCACACGCGCGAGATCGACCTCGGCCTGGCTCGCGTGCGCGCGGCGCGCATGAGCTACGTCGGCGGGCCCGGCTATGAGCTGTACGTGCCGATCGAGATGGCCCGCCACGTCTATCTCGCACTGCACGACGCTGGTGCCGAGCTTGGCCTGGACGATGAAGCAGGCCGCCCGGGCGGCCTGGTGGACGCCGGCTACTACGCGCTCGATGCACTGCGCATCGAGGCCGGCCGCCGCGCCTGGGGCGCCGAACTCGGCCCCGACGAAACGCCGTGGCAGGCAGGCCTGGCGTTTGCCGTGAAGATCGACAAGCCCGCAGCGTTCATCGGCCGCGACGCGCTGACGCCTGCGCAGGCCCAGCCGTTGGCCAAGAAGCTGCTCAGCTTCGTGCTCGACGACCCCGCCGCCTACGTCTGGGGCGGCGAGGCGATCCGGATCGGCGGCGAGTCGGTGGGCGAGCTCAGTTCGGCCGGCTGGAGCCTGGCCGCAGGCGCCTGTGTGGGCCTCGGCTACGTGCGCGGCGCCGCAGCGCAGCAAGAGCACCGCGGCACGCCGGTGGTCATCGACCTGTGGGGCGAGCCGATCGCCGCCACCGCGTGGGACGAGCCGCCGCTGAAGAGGGCTGCCGCAGGCAGCCCGCTCGGATTCAGCGAAGCGCCTAATCCGCGTACTGTCCGGCGGCCTTGATCGCCGGGCCCCATTTGGCGATCTCGGCCTCGACGAATTTCTTGTGCTCGGCCGGTGCCAGGCGCGCATCGCTGATGATCACCGCGCCGAGCGCTTCCTGGCGCTTGATGAACTCGGGATCCTTCAGCGCGTTGCGCAGTGCGGCGTTGAGCTTGTCCTGCACCGCCTTGGGCGTGCCCTTGGGCGCGTACAGCCCGTGCCAGATGCTGACGTTGAAGCCCTTCAGGCCCGCGGCGTCGAGCGTCGGCAATTTGGCCAGCGCGGGGGTGGTCAGCGGCTTCATCGTCGTGACGGCATAGGCCTTGACCTTGCCACCCTCGATCTGCACGCTGGTGTTGGTGGTCTGGTCGCACATCAGGTCGACCTGGCCGCCCATCAGGTCGGTCATGGCCGGGGCCGTGCCCTTGTAGGGGATGGTCGTCATGTCGATCTGCAGGCTCTGCTGGAACAGCAGCCCGCACAGGTGCGAGGCGGCGCCGAGGCCGGCGTTGGCCAGGTTGATCTTGCCCTTGTTGGCCTCCAGCCACTTGACCAGCTCGGCATAGTTGTTGGCCGGCAGCGTCGGGCGGCCGATCAGCGTCATCGGCACTTCATTGATCATGCCCAGGTACTCGAAGTCGTCGAGGGTCTTGTAGGCCATGGTGCGGTACAGGGCCGGTGAGGTGGCCATGCCGATGTGGTGCAGCAGCAGCGTGTAGCCGTCGGGCGCGGCCTTGGCCACCTTGTTGGCACCCAGCGTGCCCCCGGCGCCGCCGACGTTGTCGATGATCACGGTCTGGTTGTTCAGGCCCTTGCGCAGGACCTCGCCGAGGTCGCGGGCGACCTTGTCGGTCGGGCCGCCGGCCGCGAACGGCACGACGATGGTGACCGGTTTTTCGGGGTACTCGGCGAAGGCCGCGGTCGTGACGAGCAGGGCCGCGGTGGCCATCAGGGTGGTTTTCATCGTCGGTGTCTCCTTGGCGAAAGGGGGGGCAATCGGGTGGCGTGATGCTAGGGCGAACGTGATCCGCGGTGTGGGTGCAAGCGCCGGAGGCTCTGCGGCGGATTGATTCCGATCAAGGTATGGCCCCAAGTCCGGCCGCCGTGTGCCTCGAACAAGTGTCCGCCGACCGGCCGAAGGCGGCTACTTCATCAGCCCAGGAAGCCACAACGCCAGCAGGGGAAACTCGAGGACGACGGCCAGCGCCACCACCAGCGCGGCCACGAACAGCCACACGCCGCGGAATATCTGGGCGAGCGAGACGCCCTTGAGCAGTGCGTTGAGCACGAACAGGTTCATGCCCACCGGCGGCGAAATCAGGCCGATCTGCACCACCAGCACGATCAGCACGCCGAACCACACCGGGTCGAAGCCCAGCTGAACGACGATCGGGAAGAACACGGGAATCGTCAGCAGCACCATCGACAGCTCTTCCATGATGGTGCCCAGCAGCACATAGATCAGCATCATCGCGCCGACGATGGCCAGTGGCGGCAGCCCGAGGTGCAGGATCCAGTCCTTCAGGTCGCCGGGCATCGTCGTGAAGTTGACGAAGTTGGCGAACATCATCGCGGCGATCAGGATCGTGAACAGCATCGCCGTGGTGCGCGCGCTCTCGACCAGGACCTCGAACACCACCTTCGGCGTCAGTGCGCCGCGTGCCAGCGCAAAGAAGAAGGCGCCCGAGGCGCCGA
>Ga0315288_10003384_pt1 | contig 20387 bp, 17 predicted proteins | sample YL17G11_20_MG_FD_203454 | JGI IMG/M metagenome (GOLD analysis project Ga0315288, IMG submission 203454) | Sediment microbial communities from Yellowstone Lake, YNP, Wyoming, USA - YL17G11_20 | ecosystem: Environmental > Aquatic > Freshwater > Lake > Sediment | place: USA: Wyoming | collected... | reverse complement strand
GTTAGGGAATAAATGGCAAACTTAAAAGATTTAGCTAAAGGCAATAAAGATCTATTTACGGGCGGGCACCGCGCCTGCGCTGGCTGCGGCGCAGCCATGATCGCAAAGCAGGTCCTGATGGTGGCAGGGCCTAATACTGTTGTCGCGAACGCCACGGGATGCCTAGAAGTAGTTTCGACGATATTTCCTTACACGGCATGGAACGTGCCTTTTATACACAGCGCTTTTGAGAACGCGGCAGCAACAATAAGCGGCGTCGAGGCCCTTTACAAATCTTGGACGAGGCAGGGCAAATATGATAAGAAGGTGAATTTTATAGCGTTCGGCGGGGACGGCGGGACATACGATATAGGTCTGCAATCCTTGTCCGGCGCGGTAGAACGCGGCCATAATATTCTATACGTATGTTACAATAACGAAGCCTATATGAATACAGGCGTTCAGCGTTCCGGCGCCACGCCAAAAGGTGCTGATACCACAACAGCGCCTGTGGGTAAAGTGAAGCAGGGGAAAGAGCAGCTTAGAAAAGATCTCACAGAGATAATGGTTGCCCATAAGATGCCGTATGTTGCCCAGTCTATAGCCGGCAATTGGCGCGATCTTACGTCTAAGGTGGAGAAGGCTCTTTCAATGGAGGGCCCGAAGTTCATCAATGTATTTCAGCCATGTCGGTTAGGGTGGTCTTACGATCCGGAGCTTACTTGTGAAATGGGCCGCTTGGCAGCAGAGTCCTGCGTCTGGCCGCTATTTGAGGTAGTCAATGGCGTATATAAAATTACGTACAAACCAAAAGAGAAGAAAACTGTATCAGAATGGATAAAGCTCCAAGGTCGATTCAGACATTTATTGAAGCCTGAGAATAAGCCCCTATTGGACGAGATACAGGCTATAACCGATAAGCATTGGGAAGAGTTGCTTAAGAAGGAAAATTCCAATCCGCAGCAAAATCAGGTAAAGGTCACCTAGAGCCAACCCTACGATAATCGCAATCCTTTTTGTCGCAGATAACACACTGAGATTTTGTCTTAGAGAATACGCCTTTTGGGCCCATGCCTACTACCGCGGAGATCGATTTTCGCGGTATCATCATGCAGCTCTCGGTAAGGGATACATCCGCCTTAGCAAAATCTAGTATCTTTTTAAGTTTGAATTGCTCTTCGATAGGCCAATTGCAATAACCGGGGCTGAAGCGCATAGAGATGCTCTGTCCTTTGGATTCGCAATCTTTACGTAATCGCGCTTCCATGTTTTCCGCAAGCGATTCAACCGCCAAAGAACCAATCCTATCCAAAAAATAACCTCGCAGGTGATCGCTTTTGCTCATCCATGAAGTTGCCTTATCTTCTATAGCGCCACCGATTGTGACTAGAAAAAAATAGAGATGGCTGGCGCCTTTAATATATGTAGCTAGCGATTCGCTAGATAAGGTTATGCCGCCTTCAATTTCGATAAAGCCTGGACCGGAACGCGCTATCTTTTTTCTAGCGAGCGCCATTTTGGGCGAAGATAAAGATTTGACGTCCTCGAGGCATTCATCCAGGCATTCTGTGATAGCGTTCTTTGGCTCTGAGTTTTTAGAACTAGGGATCTTTTCCAATTTTATCAATTGGTCCTTGACCCACTTCCAATCCGTCTTCAGATCTTCAGAGGTGATATTTATCATGTCTGATTTATCGGTCATATTATTAGATATTATATTACCTTGTGCATCGCCAGGCAATGAAAAGATTTCCTGTGTATAAGTCGAGCCGGGCAAGGTCATGAAATCACGCAGCCAACAAAGACTCGTTTAACCTATGCGCACGGTCTTTAAGATTTTGAAATTCATGATATTGATCAGGCCTGTATAAAGGGAATGCGCTATTATTGTGCAAGAGAGGGTCCGCATCAGGCGCTAGCCCGCTTTTCTGATAGTCAGGCGTGCCGGGTATAGGCGAATATTCCTCCAGGAATATCCTAACATTCTGTGACGCGGCGAATTCAATGGATGTTCTTATTTCATCCACCGATTGTTCCGGCAAGCCGATCAATATATATACCCCTATATCCTTAGCTCGATAACCGGCCTCCTTCAGATATGTAACCGCGGTTAAGAATTCTTCGTTCGTAGTCTTTGCGCCGCTTTCGAGCTGCCTTTTGGAAGAGCTGGTCTCGAGGGCCAGCCGCGGCTGTATGAATCCGGAAGCCTTAAGAAATCCGGCAAGTCGGGCCGTTAAAAATCTATTGTGTAAGGCATTTGGCGTGTGAAAGAAGGCCTTGATATTCTTCTCAAAAAGCCCGTTCAGGATTTTTATAATGTGGCCTTCCGCATTATAAAGAAGCGCATCATCATAGAAAGAAAAATTCTTCACACCGTAATTTTTATAAAAATATTCTATCTCAGCCACTACAAAGGGTGCATCCTGTTGTATAAAATCTTTCTCTAAAAGATTTGAGCCGCAGTAGGTGCATCTGAACGGACAGCCTTTTGATGTCCGGAGCGTAACATATCTGAGCTCTGGATATAGATCATAGCTCGGCAACGGAGGCGGTCCATCAATAGAAGAGATGTCGAAATGAGCACCGGTCAATTTAGTTATGGAGTCCAATACCCCGGGGATGCCGCTCCCTTTATATACGAGATCAGCGCCGCTGTAAGCTCTTGCGTGTTCAAAACACAAATTGGCATAAACGCCGCCCAGCGCTATCGGGACCTCTCCAAACTTTTCTCTTAGGATTTTTATGGCATCGAAATAAGCGGGATACCAATAAGTCATGCCGGAACCGACAAGGACTATATCGGGGCGTTTTTCATTTTTGAGGATATTTTTAAATAGGTCGATCGGCAAGCCATAGCGTTTAAACCTCCGCGGGATGTCTTTAAATATAGAGGGCTTCTCTACGGCCTCCGAGTAGTAAGGACCGCTGCCGAAAGGTGTGCCGGGCACGGGATCGTGGGTCAAAAAATTTTTTAGTTCCGGATGAAACCTGTCAAGACAATCGATGAGGCTTACTTCCCAACCGGCGAGCCTTAAGTAGCTGGCGATATTCAAAAGGCCTAACGGCTTCGACCAAAGGTCGTAAGCGGCGAAATCATAAATCCATGGGTTTACAAGTAATGCGCGCATAGGGTGTTAAAATATGTTTTCGAAGAGCAGGCCTATCGGAGTAGATCAAAGCAGTTTTCCATAAATATAAACCGATATATCCCTGTGAATTATATGCCTGAAATAAGACCTTGTACCTTTGTGCAGCAGATGGAAGCCCTGCGATATAAAAAAAATGCCTGCCTCATCAGAAGTGGTAGCAAGATGCACGCCGCGTATCCTTTCTTTGCGGAGGTAATCTAAATATGCACTTATTAATCTCGATCCTATTCCCATAGCCCTGAATTTCTCCAATACGTTGATATGTAATATAGCAGGATACTCTTCAGTGAAATCCGGCTCTTTAAAGTCCCCTCTTAAGAAACTGGACAAAAAACTCAAACCGAGGACCATGTTCTTCTTTTTCAGGATCATCCCATTTGTAATAGATTTAATCAATAAGGGCATCACTATCTTGGACCGGAAGATTTTTTTTAATATTATTTCATCCTTTGCCCCGATCAGATAACCGATGACCTTTCCGTCCGATTCGGACACAAAACAAGACTCTGGTTCGTGATCAGTGAAATACGCCGTCAGGAAATCGGCCAATACATCCCTATTCTCAATGAACATCTCGGCAGGCTTGCCCATAAAGGCAGTTTCGCACGCAATATTTCTTATAGAAGCGCGGTCTTGGTCCCTGTATTTTCTTATAACAATTTCTTTCTGATAGCTTTTCATAGGTATATTTTAGATTTCGCTGCCTCTATTTTTATTACAATTCTAGAATCCGCCAAGCGGTGCTGCTGAAAGGCAGAACATTGACTTGTGTCCTCACATAGGCCAATATATAATCTGGGTCGCCCAAGATAGAAATAGGCACCTTTATAATTAATGATTTATCTTGATAGATTGCCTGCGTATCTTTACTATATATTATCTTCCTTTTATCCCTTATGCGCATCCCGTTCATCCCTAAGTAAATGTTGATCTTAGGCATCGCGGAAAAATCTTTATTGTTACTATATCCTAGTAGCGTAGCAGATATTCCCAGGTTCTTCTCTATCTTGTTTTTCAGGGATATTTTTATCAGTAGATCTTTATCCGTTTTGGTGTAGGCTAAATTCAAAAAATTAGTTTCCACACCTTTCCCGGGCTCACCTTCTTTAGCTATGTCGGCGTCGTGCCATTCAATTTTACCTTCTTTGTCTTTGCTCGCTTGAGGATACCCTCCGACAGGGGAGAGCTTAATAACAGGATAATCGCCAAAGAGCTCATTTTTCCTGTCAAAAGTGAATAGATACGTAGGACTATATTCTATCTCGCTCTTATAGTAGGATATCGCTTCATATTTCGCTTTAATTTCATCATCCGTTAAATTCAATTCATGCCAGCGTATTTCACTATTTTTTAAGACCTCGGGAGGGTTTAATCTCAAGTTCGGATGATAGCCTCGCGGGGTCGGCCAGTAAAATACATGTATAAGGTATGGAAAGATCTCAGGGGCCTTAATAGCTTTTTTTATGTCCCACAGGGCCACGCGCAAAAATAAATATAATGACCGATGGTCCCTGTTCACATCCACCGGATGGGAGACAAATATTTTAGTGGGCTTAAAATCAAGCAGCACCTTTTTCAGGTCGCTAAGGATGCTCTCTCCCACATACGGGGCATTCGGGGATAAGCATTCAGGGTAAGGGACATGCGATATCCTTGTCATTATATCCTTAAATGATCTCGTCTTTCCCCAATACTTAAGGAGGATCTCCATTGTGCCGAAATCAGGATAGCCTAATAATACAATGTCATCTTCATGCAACCCTAGGATCTTCATCGCCTTGGCCGTCTCCTTCATTCGGACCTCGCCCATATGGACGAACTCTCCGCTTCTGAATGTCAGCCTTTTCTCGTATACGATAAAGGCTAGTTCATTATGATCCCCATTTGTGAAACATACCACCTTGACCTTTGCCCCGGCCTTCAGGGCGTTTTGAATGATGCCTCCTGTGCCTATAGCTTCATCGTCCGGGTGAGGGGCTAGGATGAGTATACGGTCACCATTATTGAATTTAGGCATAGGCCTTGTCTCTTGAGCGGAACAATATGGCGAGAAGAAGGATATTTGTAATGCAACAAAGCATAGTAAGGATATTTTATATTTCATTAATTTGCCCATATCTTGATTTGTCACTGATTGGGGATTTATATTTCTGAAGATATGCACTTTTCATCATATGCATTTTATCTTCGTTCCGATCGATGTTTCAGGAAGGTATTTTGGGAGCTTTTTCTTTAATAGAAGTAAAGATGTTGCTGGTCCAGGAGCTATAAGGCCCCTCTTCTTTTTAAGACCTCTTCTATGCTGCTTATCAAATCCACGATTTTTATCGGCTTTGTCAAGTACATCTCATTGTATAATTGCGAGCCTTTAACCTTGGATGAATCGTCATCTAAAGCGCTGAGCATTATCACTGGTATGACCATCGTATCTTTTTCTTTTTTCAATCTTTCTAATACCTGAAAACCGTCCATCTCGGGCATGCGTATGTCCAGGAGGATTAAATCCGGCTTTACTTTTTTAGCGAGTTTTAGACCTTCTTTGCCGTTTGTTGTTGTATACACTTCATAGCTTCCTCGCAGCTCCAAGTTCTCCTTGACGATATTGCAAAAATCGCCTTCATCGTCGATAATTAATATTTTTCTTCTATCCATTTCATTGCTCCTCTCGGGCATTTCCGGGACGGTTTTCGATCTTTATGCTTCTATTCTAGTAGCTAGCCTCAAGACGATAAACCCGGCAGCTATCTATAACTATGATATTTTAAAGCATACAATAAAATTTCTAACAGGGCAAGCAAAATCTGCTTAATGTGGATACAGCATATGCGCCAAAAGAGGCGCTTTCAAAGTGTATGCCCTAAGTTTGCGCAGTATCTCGAGGTATATCTCCCGCTATCTCTTTCTTAGGTGTCGGCTCATACTTAATGAACAATATGCTAAGAGGCGGCAGCGTAAGAGACAGGGAGAAAGGTCTTCCATGGCTGGGGATAGGAAGGGCTTCTAATGGCTCGGTATTCCCGTTCCCGCTTCCGCCATATGCTTTCGTGTCACTATTGAGCGCTTCTTTCCAGAGCCCTTCCCTGGGTATCCCTAACCGATAATTAGTCTTTAAGGCAGGGGTAAAATTACATACTACAAGGAATATGTCGCTCTCACGCTTGCCTTTTCTTAAAAAACTTATAATGCTATTTTGCCAATCATTGAAGTCTAACCACTCGAAGCCTTCTCTCTCGAAATCCAGTTTATGCAGCGATGGTTCGCTTTTATACATATGTATAACATCTTTTAACCACATCTGTACGCCTTTATGCCTGGGATCTTCTAGCAGGTGCCAGTCGAGGCTCTTATCGTGATCCCATTCTTTTCGTTGTCCGAATTCATCTCCCATGAAGAGAAGTTTCTTGCCGGGATAACCATACATATATCCTAAAATGAGCCGAAGGTTCGCGAACTTCTGCCAGTCATCTCCCGGCATCTTCTGTAATAGCGATCCCTTGCCATGCACGACCTCATCGTGAGAGAGGGGGAGGACAAAGTTTTCATAAAACGCATACCACATACTGAAGGTAAGCTGGTTTTGATGGTGTTTTCTATTACCAGGGTCGGTCGAGAAATATACAAGGGTATCATGCATCCACCCCATATTCCATTTCATTCCAAATCCGAGACCTCCGACGCCGGTTGGCCTCGATACCATTGACCACGCAGTGGATTCTTCCGCTATGGTATGCACATCGCGGTATTCTTTATATACCACCTCATTGAAACGTTTTATGAACGCAGTTGCCTCTAAATTCTCTTTTCCGCCATATTTATTAGGTATCCATTCGCCATCCTTCCTTGAATAGTCAAGGTAGAGCATAGAGGCGACAGCGTCTACCCTCAGGCCGTCCACATGGTAATGATCCAGCCAGAACAGGGCGCTGGATATGAGAAATGTCTGTACCTCGTTCCTGCCGTAATTGAAGATGTAGCTTTGCCAGTCAGGATGATAACCCTTCCTGGGGTCGCTGTGTTCGAAAAGATGGGTGCCGTCGAAATAAACCAGCCCATGTTCATCTTTAGAGAAATGGGAGGGGACCCAATCAAGTATGACGCCTATTCCGTTTCTGTGCAGATGGTCTATCATGTACATGAAATCTTGCGGGGTCCCGTAACGGCTGGTCGGCGCGAAATATCCGACAGACTGATATCCCCAAGAAGCGTAAAATGGGTGCTCCATTACGGGCAGAAATTCCACGTGGGTAAATCCCATCTGCCTGACGTAATCGGCAAGCTTATGGGCAAGCTCTCTATAGTTCAGGAACCTGTTATTTTCTTCGGGGACCCGCATCCATGAACCTAAATGGACTTCATATATGGCAAACGGGGAATTCAGGGCGTTGCTTTTATTTCTGCGTTTCAGCCATTTAGCATCAGACCATTCGTAATCCAGATCCCATACGATAGAGGCAGTTTCGGGAGGTGTCTCGCAGTGGAACGCAAATGGGTCGGCCTTGTTCACCCTGTAGTTGTTGTGGTTAGATATTATATGATATTTATAGACGGTCCCTTTTTCTATTCCGGGCATGAATTTTTCCCATATCCCTGACCCGTCATTGCGCGATTCCATGGGATTGGCGTCGGTATTCCAGCCGTTGAAATCGCCTACGACCGAAATCCTTCTCGCGTTTGGGGCCCATACGGCGAAACGCGTACCTGCAACACCGTTGACGACCATAGGGTGCGCGCCGAGTTTGCGATACAGCCTGAAATGGCTGCCCTCTTTAAAAAGATATATGTCATGTTCTGTGATGAGAGAGTTTGCGGCACGGACGTCTGTATTTATTTTTTCATTGTCTGGCGTTGTCATGAGTAATGGTGGTCCAATTTTTAAATGGGATAGGTTAAGCGATCGATCAAACCGCGATTTTGGTATCGCACAATTTTACCATATAATTTTAAATCGCGCTTATTAAAAACAAATCCCAAGCAAGATTCACTTGGGACGGCGGCCTTTCCTCAAGATGACTTCGGCAATTGATAATTATAGGGCTTTTGCGGGAGAATTTCAAGCGTTTTGTCTATCAATGCGTTAGCCTCACCTGCTTCTTTTGTAGACCCACACCATAGGGAATCTGCCGGAAGAAAATGTTTTTACTATCCTGTATTCTTTTGAATCCTCCAAAAACGAGACCAGTCTTCTATTGTCGCTGATAGCCAGCGTATGCAAAGGCGAAAAGATCCTCTTCGCATCTTGATTTAAGACAACGTAATCAATCCTAGAGGCGGTCTCCGTATCCGTTTTTTGCGGTAAGTTCATTGTGATATCTCTTAGGTCATATTTATTGGCGTAATATTTAATTTGAGGAACGGAAAGCCCCTGGAAGATAAGGATAGAGGGCCCTTTGCCGCCAGAATCTTTTTTAATGAACTCAAACGCCTCGCCTATCCATTGCCCATGAGAGACAGCAGGCCCCTGGAATTCGCCGTAGAATTTTTCTCCATACTGAATACCCTGCATTAAATAGTCTGGATGCATCTGGATGATATAATATATTTGCGGACCAATTATCAAAAGGAGCAAAATAGTCTTTATCAGTTTGTTTGAGGCAATCGGCTTTGTTTTGAACAAAACAGTCAAAGAGTAGGTTATTAGAATATAGCCAGCCGGGATAAAGGCGGTTAAGTAGTAAGGAGATTTCCACGGCTTAAAGGACAGGTAGATGATAGGCCAAAAACAGAATATAAGGTACCGGCAAAAAGGATGGAACGCCTTAAACCTGACCGCATATAGGATTGTGGTCAGGAGCGCGAGAAGGGAAATGACTGGAGAAAATTTGACCAAGGCCACAACGAGGTAGTAGTTAGCGGGTATTTCTCTTATAAGCTTGCCTAGCCAGCGATACCATATTGCCCCGTCCCAAAATTTAAGTATCGACAGGACAGAATCTTTTGCCTGAAAAAGATGGAAGCTATACATAGGAGATGCTATGAAAAAGCCTATGTAAGACGCCACAAGTAAGATAATCACCGTGTTGATCTGGGCCTTCGGGGAGGCCTTTCTATTTTCATAAAGTAATATGATGGAAATATTTAAAACCCAAAAAGATGCTAAAAGGTCGCTTCCCACCCCCAATCCTAACGAGAACGCCGACAGCGCGGCATATAGATAAAGGGACCTGCCGCCTTTATTCAGGATTTTGAGGAGCGCATATAGCCCCAGCATAATGAATACATTAGAAAAAATGTGGCCATGGGAGAAGGCAAGCCTTGAAGAGGATATGTAAAAAGGGCAAAGGCCGAGCAATAAGGCCGTCATCGTAGCCCACCAATAACCAAATAATCTATTGGCTATGAGAAAGGCCGCGCATATTGTAAGCAATGAAAATATGACAGAGACGAACCTGGCCGCCCATTCATGCTGTCCGAGCACTCTATAGAAAAAACAGCTGACCGTAAAAGGAAGCTGTGCGTATAGGTAATCTTCTGTAACAGGCCTGGTAAGGTCCATATGGTTGCAGTATCTGACACTATCAAGATAGTCTAACGTTTCGTCGTATGTAAAACTTGGATGGTCAAGACCGATGAGGCGCGGCATGGAGACGACCAATATCACTGCTATAAAAATAAAAATCCGAAACGCTTTTTTGCCTAGAAGATTGTTTAGTTTCACATTATCGATCATATTTTACGGAGGTATTAAATATAATGATAAAAAATGGATGTAGTTTTTCGCAGTGGTTTTAAAATAGCTGATATTGATCAACAAAATTATACCTCTTAATATGACAAATCCCAAGTAAAAATATATGTCAATTGAGTATTTTTATCTTTACTATCTTACCTTTTATGATAGAATTTATGCGCTTAACGCTTACAAGCGACGTGGAATATTATGGGAAAAATACATAAAATACTTCTGTATCTAGCTATACTTATAGCAGGCTACCTCATATTATGGGAAGCCACCTGCGCGATATTAATAAATAGGCCCGCTCTCTTGGCGCGTATGCCTAAGAAGATAGTGGAAATAGTAAGAGGGGTATATATGGACATAGCGAGGAACCTTATCCAGTATATGCCCGAATACGCCCGGTATGATAGCAACCTGACTTATACTTTAAGGCCGGGAAAATTTATTTTTTCGAATGCAGAATTCAAGAACGCATTCTCTGTGAACAGTATTGGAGTGCGGGACGATGAGAAATCTTTAATAAGACCGCAGGTGATCGTTGTCGGCGATTCACAATCTATGGGATGGGGCGTTAATCAGGATGAGACGTTTGCGCAATTGATCGAACAGAAAACAGGGTTGACTGTTTTAAACACCGCGATCTCTTCATATGGAACGGTAAGGGAGATGCTTATGTTGCGGCGCCTAGACGTCAATAACTTAAAATTCTTGATCATTCAATATCACAAAAATGACCGGGGCGAAAATGAGACTTTTTATTTAGAAAAGAACAAGCTTCCAATAATGAGCCCGGATGAGTATCAGAAGATAAGTAAGATGCACGCGAGAACGAAAAAATACTTTTTTGGTAAATATACCATGGAAAGGGCCAGGGCTTACATAATCAGGAGGTTCAAGGGTATATTCGGGCTCAAGCGAAAAGACCGAAGGGTAATAGATAAAGATGAGGCAGAGGTATTCATAAACGCCGTAATGAATAGCAATGTAGATCTCGGCAATGTACGGATAATAGTTTTCAGGGCGATTGACCGGGGCGACATCGATGTCAAGGATGATTTCATTCCTTTAATTAAGAAAAGGATATCTTCCGGAGATTACCCTGGTTTTATCAAGAATATGACAACGCTTGATATATCGCATTTATTTTCGAAAGATGATTTTTATATACTCGATGACCATCCGAAGAGCTCTGCGTACGCGAAGATAGCGAATGCCCTGCTGCAGGCCATGGGGATGGCGAGCGAAAAGTAGCTTTCTTGCCTATTTTTTTCTATTTTGTAAACTGTACGACAATCTACGCACCAAAAAATATTCGTTGAACGGACGGTCGTCAGTTACAGAAAAAGTTACGTCAGGAGTAAGTATCTTTTCCAGCGGCAATTCTCTTTCCAGTATCGTTCCATAGAGTTCGGCAGGAGACTTTTCGGGTGTCCACTCAACAAGGTCCTCACCGGCCGCAAGAGGGAGCCGTCTAACAAAAGTCGCTATCTCTGGCATGTCAAAAGGTTGCGTCGAGGCAAAGAAATGGAAGCCCCAGCCTTCGATGGAACGAAAGGCGCGGACGTATGGGAATGATGCCCGGATGGATTTTGCCACAGCCTTCAATATCTTCTCTTCGCCTCCGGGGTACCACTGCGCCAAGATCCCGCCGTCCTTAAGGCGCGTCTTTAGCACATCATAAAATTCTTTGGAATACAAAAGGCCGGAACCTGACGCCTCTACCGGCGGCGGCGGGTCTATTGTGATGAGGTCGAACTTTTCCGATATGCGGCGCAAAAATCTCCGTCCGTCATCCACCACTATCCTGCCATTTGGATTTTTAAGGATTTCATCGGCATCCGCGAAATAAAAGCCGAATGCGTCGCGGACACTCGGCACCAGTTCAACGGCCGTTGTCTTTATGTCCCATGTGAGCGCAGAGCGGAAAGTGGTGCCCATGCCAAAGCATATTATAAGTGCGGATTCAGGTTTCTTGCCGCGTACGGATAAAGGCACGTGCGCCATAATCTTCGTAATGGTGGTAAGATTGGTCATGCCGATGCCGTTTACAAGCAGTCTCTTTTCCATGCCTTTGCCGCAAGAGATGACCGTTGCCACATAGTCCCTCCTCACGACGCCAGGCCTATATGAGGGGCTCTCCTCGTAACTCGACAATAGGAATACAGAACTTATAAGAAGGATAGAAAGCGCAGCAGTTGTCGAAAGGGCGTATCTACGGTTCTTTGCCCATATTTTTTTAATCTCATATATTAAATATCCCGCAAACGGGATGGATAGAGATATCAATGAAAACTTGACGCCTAATGTCGGGAGCAGCAGATATCCGGCGCATAGAGGGCCCAGGATGCAGCCCAATATATTGATAGCGTAAACCCTTCCTGCGCTCTTCGGATTTCCTTGAGACAGGTCATCGATGAGCTTCGGCGTGAGATAGCCGAGGGCCGCGCAAAACGGAAATATGCTGGCCAGGGCGAAAATAGCCTGCGAGACCTTGAAATTATGTATGCATGTCATTCGCCAGACTATCGGATCGCTAAATATTACAGGCAGGAAACTAAAGAAAGACAAGAATGCCATAAGGCGCGGTATGCCCATAGCATGTCTGGCCGTGGCTTGTTCGCGGTAACGCCATGAGCCTATCCAGGTAGCCAATAGATATACGGCGAGTATCGAGGCAAATGCGTAGATAGTGGTTTGCAGCACCGGCGTGAACGCCCGGGTCCAGACGACTTCCATCGCCATCGATACAAAGCCGGTCATAAATAAAATAGCAGAATAGGGGCCGAACTTTACGGCGGCAGGCGTTTCCATTGCCTTCGTCTTCGTCTTTGGGGCAATGTCATCCGCGGCAGAATATTTTCTGAAAAAGGCGAGGCCTATACTGACAGCAGCTATGAAGAAGTTAGAAGAGGCCGCTACGAGAAGGGTGCGGTTGAATCCCAGCAGTTCTATTAAGAAGCCGGCGGTTATTATAGTTCCGAACATCGCTCCGATGACGTTTGCCAGATAAAGGTAGCTGAAACCTTTGATGTCATCTCGGTTCAATTCTTTTATAAATGCCATCATAAATGGCACGGTAGCCCCCATGCATATGCACCAAGGTAGTATCGATGAGCCCAGAATGAATGCGGAGAACGCCAGATATCTGAACGAATCAAAGTTTCCTGCCGGCAGCAATATAGTTTGTCCGAATGCGAATAATTTAGGCACCATGAGGCCGCCGACGCCTATAAAGAATTCAGCCAATGCGTAAAATACGATGGCTGGCAAGCCGCTGCGGCCGGTCAGGGCTTTAATATATTTGCCTCCCGCCAAAGACCCCACGGCTAGCCCTAGCATAAAGATCGAGACGATTACCGAAAGGACTGGCGTTATGATGCCGAATGAGGAGAACGCAAGGCGCAGCCAAACGATCTGGTAAAGTAGTCCGCAAAAACCGGAGATGAGGAACAATAAAAATAATATGGGATAATAACTATGCCTATTGAGATTTGTTTTCATGGCCTTCTCTTCCAGTAATTTGTCTTTTTTAATTGCTCTTGGGACACGTCGTATACAAGATATGAATATGCTACCTGATCTACCGGTTCGAAATTTTCCCTTAGCCATCTGTACTGCTCCGCATCAAAAAGGCCAACCAGGTTACTTACGGAGACGATGATCCTGCCGACGACCGGCTTTTTTGGATTTAAGTAAATGCCCGGATGCTCTGCCACGTATCTATCGCGGTACCACCCGCCCTGGCCCCAATCGATATTTGAATCAGCCAGGATCTTGTAGGCCTGTTTGCGGTCCCATACCAATTCGTTAAAGTAAGAGATGTAAAAAGGGAAGTAGGATAAGACCGAGATCATCAGATATGCGACCAAAGAAACGACAAGGCCTTTTAGTTTCAGAGTGAACGTGCCCCAGTCCTTAAGAAGGGTCCCGCAAAACACATATAATAACGGCAGCACCAGCAAGAAATTCCGTATCCCGATGTGCAGCGTAAAGAAAAAATTAAAATATATTGTAAAAAATATGATGGGGACCAGGAAGAACGCTTCATCGCGGGAGAATGAAAATTTTTTATGCCGCGCTATATAAGCGGCTATGGCAAATAGCACGAAAATTTGAGTTGCGATAGGCACTTTGTATAAAAGAGTGTAGAAGTAGTATCCTTTGAAGCCGCCGCCTTTTCTGTATTTTCCGAGTAAATACGTAAATCCGTGCTGCTTGCCACCGAGCTCTTCATGCCATTTATGCAGATCATAACCTTCTATATAGGGATAAGCGAGCGGGATGGGAACGTTCTTTAACGCGGCGAATTTATATTGTAAACTTTTGAATGCGCTGCTATTGAATTCATATTTCCCAAGTGGTGTGAAAGTTCTATTGAAAAGAAAACCTATGTTTATGATGACGATGCCCACGATCACGAAGAACGCGGCAAACTTGAAGAATGATTTTAAATATCTTATCAATCCTGCGCGGTCCTTGAGCTTTAACTTCCGCGACAGGTCGCCCCAATACCTTATGATGGCGATGAGGGCAAAGACCGGATAGAGGAACGCGCAGCTATATTTTGCAAGTTGACTTGATCCGAGTATCAGCGCGCTGACCGTTGCCCTTTTCCAGCCGCCGAATTTGATAAACTGCCAAAAATAATAAGTAGAGACAGTCGTCATGCACGCCGCATATAGATCCAATGTGACGAAATGAGAATGGGCGATGATATTCGGTTCAAAGGCGTAAAGCATTAGCGAGAAAAGGCCCGCGCTTGTCCCATATAAGTCTTTAGACCATTTGAATACATATAGCGCCAGCAGTAAAGAAAATAAAATGGTCACGAACCTCGCGGTATTCAAAGTCGCGGAAGGATCAACTTGCGCGCCCGGCCTGAATAAATTTATCAGGAATACGCGCGCAACGCCTAAGCTCACATTGAGGGCGGAAAAAGGCATCAGCCCTTCATCGATTTTATTTGAGTTAAGTTTTAATATCTGTGTTCCGTAAAGATAGTGGTGCGGTTCGTCGTATACCGGCACTTCATACCGCATGACCAGGACGTTCAATAAAAGTATGACGCCAAGCAGCATGATGACAAATACGTTTTGGTTTATCTTCATGTTTTTGATTCTACCTAAAACAAAAACCCTCCGCAACATATTTTGCTGCGGAGGGTTGCGATCGTGATGAGCATACGCTAAGACTGATATATAAGCGCTTTTATATTCTCCGTGAGATCGTCGAATTTTTTGATAAAGGCGACACCTATGTCGTATAGACCGGAGCCGTTATCTTCTATCCGCACCACCTTGCCGAAAAGCTTATTATTGACGATCAATGCATTTTCTTCTATCTCCTTACAGATCTGGGCGATCCTGTAATCGAGTTCCAGCACCAATAGGCTTGAGATCTTAGGCATGTCGTTACTGGAAAAGAGTATGCCTGAGGCGCTTAGGTTCTTCGAGACGGCATCCATGAATCGGGACGCGCCCTTTCGTCCTCGGCCTATATTCAGGACTTTATAACGGACCGGTTTTTCGTGCCTCTGTCTTAAGAATTGTCTCTTCTCTTCGCCTGTATAGGTGTCTGACATATATAACTCCTTCTGTATTTGTTATCGAGCGCACCAAAAAATCTCAGGTGCCATATTATCACGAAAGTCAGGTATTTTCAATCAATTTTAGTCGCGCGGGTGACATTATGGTTTCTGATCGATGCACGCTGAGGAGTGAGCCGGATAATTTATTCTATTTTAAAAATTATACTATGGGGTGCAAACGCGATTTGTTAAAACCTGGTTATTATACACCGGCCGATAAGATGGCTCGCTATAATTACGAGAATAGCAATACCGATATGCTCAGATATCGCTAAATACGGATTGACTTCTCTGTGTTTTGCTATTGTGTAACTTATGGCAGCCAGTAGCGCCAATCCCCAAATAATGGAAGATAGCACTGCCAACGATATCGGCAAGAAGGCGACCAGCAGGATAAAGGTCAGCGAGACGAACAGACGTGTCAGAAAATTTGTCAGGGTGGAGATCCATACCTCTTTATTGTTGATATATTCCGATTCCTGATAGATGTGAATGCCTACAGAATCAGATATGTTGTCAGCCAGGGCAATGACCAATATTCCTGCGATTATAGTTAATTTGGGCCGCGCGAGCATATCCAGACCGCTGATAAGCCCCAAGATAGTGATGATGGCAGAAGTGGCGCCGAAGCTGAACCTGGTCTGATAAAGACGCGGCTTATTTTTAATGTTATCCGGCATGTGTTTATTTCCCCTTAAAAAAATACTAACCTATTTTCTTCAAAAGATACATGAGAAAAATTCCAAAAGTAAAGACTACCATTATAAGAGCAGATTTCTTCCCGTCCTCTTCCTTATGCAGTTCCGGGATCAGGTCACAGGAGGCAACATAAATAAAACCGCCTGCCGCAAGCGGCAACAGGATGCCGGAAAAACCGCTGATCGTATTGGCAAAATAGTAACCGACCAGCGTGCCAACTACGGCGAAGATGGATGATAAGAAATTAAATAACAGGGCCTTAAGTTTCGAAAATCCGCCGTATACTAACACGGCGAAATTTCCAAGCTCGTGCGGGATCTCATGAGAAATAATCGCTAAAGTAGCCGCTATGCCGACTTTGACATTTATCAGGAAAACCGCTCCGATGATAAGCCCGTCGGTGAAATTATGCACGGCATCGCCGATTATATTTAAATATGTAAACCGATGCACAGTGCATTCCGGGCTGTGGCAATGGCGCCAATGCAGGTACTTTTCCAGTATAAAAAAGAGCAGGTAACCCAATACGACGTATAGGAACAGAAGGGTCATGTCTTTTATATGCTCCGAGGCCTCAGGTATGATTTCAAGAAAAGCGCCGCCTATCAGAGCGCCTGCGGCAAAGGCCACCAGGAAGATGATGATCTTTTGTAATAAGCTGTCTTTTATCACTAAGGCAAGGGCGCCTATCAGGGAGATGAGGCTTACCACCACGCTTGCGATAAGTGCAAATAATAAATTCATATGGATGAACCCGATCGTATGAGGACGCAGATCATTTTAAGATTATCTTGACTCTATCAGCTATGTCCGATTTCGCTATATATTTTACAACATCCGGCGCTTCTATTGTAGTAAAATCTGTCCGCCACCGGCACGGAATCAAGATAACCGCTGTCCCTATTTTGTATCAGGACGCCGCGGCCTTTTTCTGCCGGCCCTCGATAGATTTTCAAAACTTACCCTTATGGGCACTCCTTTAAAGTCGCGGACCCTCCTCAAGAAATTCTCTATATGATTTTTTGTGTTGTCTGTTAAAGGCCCGGCGCTCTTTACCCCTAAGATAAACTGTGGCGGCATCGTGCTCTCTTGCTTCAGGTATAGGACGGTTATCCTTTTATTTCTTATATCACCGTCATTTTTCAGCGATTCAATGATCGCCGCAAGCTCTTCGGGCGGAATGAGAGCCCTGGACTTCTCATAGACCGACCATATGAGGTCGAGGCTTGTTATGACGTTCTTTTTCGTCTTGCATGATGTGAATAAGACCGGAAAATTCCTGATGACGTTCAACTTTTTTATAAGGAGGTCGTTATATACCTGCATCGCCTCAGCATTTATGAGGTCGCTTTTATTCACTGCCACGACAAGCGCCTTACCTTCCTTTATGACATAGTCTATTATGCGCGCATCGTCCTCGCGCAAGCCGTCATAGCCGTCGATGATCACCACCGCAACGTCCGAACGCCTTATGGCCTCTTTCGAACGGACGGTCCCGAAGAAATCCGCGGCCTCGTTTACCTTCGCTTTATGCCTGATGCCTGCGGTGTCTATGAGCAGATAATCCCTGCCTTTATAGTTAAAATCGATATCGATGGCATCCCTTGTGGTCCCAGCGACCGGATGGACGATGACCCTTTCCTCGTTGAGGATGGAATTAAGATAGGACGATTTTCCGACATTAGGCCTCCCGACGATGGCGACGCCGATGGCCCGCGTTCCGGAAGGGGCAGCAGGCTTCGCTATATATTCGGCCACATCATCAAGCAATCTTTCGATCCCTATGTAATTCACGGCCGAAACAGCGTAAGGGTCGCCAAGGCCCAATTCGAAAAAATCGAACGCCCTGCCGGCCTGCGACTCGTCATCGATCTTGTTCACTATGAGATATATCCTCTTCGAGGTCTTTCTAAGCCGCGAGGCAAGCTCTATGTCCTGGGGCGATATGCCCACGGCGCCGTCCGTGACAAAAAATATTATGTCAGCCTCTTTGATCGCCGCCTCCAGTTGTCGTAAGACGAGTTTAGTCATTTCATTATCCCCGGATGCCTCGAATCCGCCTGTATCTATGAGCATGAAGGCCTTTTCTTTCCATGCTATATCCGCGTAAAGCCTGTCGCGCGTCGTGCCGCGGGAGGATTCCACTATGGCTTTACGTGAGCCGACTATCCTGTTGAAAAGAGATGATTTGCCGACATTCGGTCTGCCGACTATCGCTACTTTGGGTAAACTGGTGTTTGGCATAGATTTCTCTTTCTTTACGGGCGCATTTGATTTTTTATTATACCATACTAAAAATCATAGCATCGGCTTTAATTTTATAAATCCGGCAGCGTGCCGGCCGATCGATGATAATAGAACTTTTGTATAGGAGGTTATGATATTCTTTATAAGGAGAAGAAGAGATCGGTTGCAGGCATAGGTTTGTAGCCGGGAACTCCGCTGGAAAAATATTTTAGCCGCTCGTAGGTTTCCCCCAAAACGTTATGACATTGTTCTGGGCAAGCGTATTTATGATACTTTTCGGCACCTTGGCGTTAACAAGCACGATCTCGAAGTTGCCGTAGCACTGGAGAAGGGGAGAACCCTTTTCGTAGATCACAAATTGATTAAGCGTATTCTGCGCATCTATATTCTTAAGGCACTCGTTTACAAAAACATTTATGAATTCGTCGGTCAGGTTGTATCCGTTCTCTAAGATTGACGGTGGCATAAAGAGAGGCTTCGTCCGCACCCTTGATGCCGATTTGAAATGCGCCAGCCTGTTCGGCCAGTCACCAAAATCATATGAAGAGACATACAGTGTCCCCCTGTTCCTGAAAAAATCCAGCATCGCTTCGATGAACTTAGCGGCATCTTTGACCCCGACCTCATTATTTATTGAAGGCTCTTCCACTTCCTCAAATATATCTTGCTCGTTCTCAGAACCCATATATCCTCCTTTTTTGGCATTCTACCTCAAACAAAAACTCTCTGCAACATATTTGCTAAAGAGCTCTCACCCTGCTGGAGGGGGCTTAGGATAAATCCTGGAACCGTCTGTACCGTTATCTAAGTAAAAATGAGAACGCCCACCGCAAATACGATGGGCGTTCAGCTATCAAATGAGTTGTATTATCTAGCGACCCCTGCCGCCTCCTGGCCTGCGATTAGGGCTTGCCCCTGGTCCGCCTTTAGGACCTGGAGGGTTTTCCCAATTAGTTCCTCGTCCGCCGCGCGGTCCTGGAGGATTATTGTCTCTGTCGCGTCCCATTCTCCGGTCAGGACTTGCCCCTGGTCCGCCCTGTGGCCCAGGTGGATTTTCCCAATTAGTTCCCGGTCCGCCAACTGGTCCCGGAGGATTATTATCCAGATCTCTTCTTGGTCTCTGGTCAGGACTTGCCCCTGGTCCGCCTTGTGGTCCGGGCGGGTTTTCCCAATTAGTTCCCGGTCCGCCAACTGGTCCCGGAGGATTATTATCTCTGTCAGGATGTGCCCGTCTCCACTGCTCTATTTCAGTTTTATCCACTATGCCATCTTTATTTGTATCCGCCTCTTTTTCCCACGGTTCATTGACGATCGCTTTTTCTTTCAGAGTATCAGGGCTTGCCCCTGGCCCGCCCTGAGGCCCTGGTGGGTTTTCCCAATTAGTTCCTGGTCCGCCAGCTGGTCCCGGAGGATTATTATCCAGGTCTCTTTTTGGTCTCCGGTCAGGACTTGCCCCTGGTCCGCCTTGTGGCCCGGGTGGATTTTCCCAATTAGTTCCTCGTCCTCCGCGTGGGCCTGGCGGATTATTATCGCGATCCTTCCGCGGCCCTGCCCCTGGCCCGCCGCGCGGTCCTGGCGGATTACCGGGCTGCGCATATGATAACGATTCCGACAGGAAGAAAACAATGGTCGCAAACAATACTAAAGACAAAAATATCTTCTTCGACATCATGCTCCTCCTTTCTTTCTGTAAGTGATATCATTAAAATATACCATATGAACTTAAAAGGTCAATAGTCTTTAGAGGACTTTTTACTCGAGACATAGGGTCAGCATAAAACATTTGAAAACCGTATGATATTGTGATAGAATTTTGCCAGTTCTCTTATGTTCTCCTGTTCCGCCACCGCAGTCTAACTGGTGTGGCGGATCCGCCGCATGAGGATAAAAACTACAGCAGGCGGAAGCTCAGTCGGCCTCCGGCCCTACGGGCTTCAGGCGACTAGAGAGTTGTTCTTTTATATATGTTGTTCCCCTGTAGCTCAGTCGGCCTCCGGCCCTACGGGCCGTAGGCCCGGAGGGTAGAGCATCTAACAGGTTAGTATGTATT
>Ga0315288_10003380_pt1 | contig 20405 bp, 18 predicted proteins | sample YL17G11_20_MG_FD_203454 | JGI IMG/M metagenome (GOLD analysis project Ga0315288, IMG submission 203454) | Sediment microbial communities from Yellowstone Lake, YNP, Wyoming, USA - YL17G11_20 | ecosystem: Environmental > Aquatic > Freshwater > Lake > Sediment | place: USA: Wyoming | collected... | reverse complement strand
ATAACCTTAAAATCACAAGAAAGAAATCAAGTATGAATTCAGATAAGCCTAATGACAATTTTTCGATGGATTCCGGCGATGGCGATGGTCAGCAAAAGCACCGCCGGCGAGTGCGTTATTCCGGCACGCACCCAAAACACTTCGGCCATAAATATAAGGAACTCCAGCCGGACAAGTACCCCGATGTTATCAAACATCTTCGAGCAAAAGGCAAAACGCCCGCAGGCACGCATATCCCCGTACTGGTAGAAGAGACAATAGCCTGTTTGCGGCCAAAGCCCGGCGACATCGTTGCTGACTGCACTATCGGCTACGGCGGCCACGCAGCCGAATTTATGAAGTGTATCGGCCCGACAGGGAAACTTATCGGCTTTGACATCGATGGCGGTGAACTCGAAAGAACCAGAGAGCGTCTTGGTGTGGGAAATGTTCCTTTCAGCTTGTACCGTAAAAATTTCGCAGGCATCGGAAACATTCTGGCTAACGAAGGAATTGGCGGCTATGACATTATCTTTGCAGACCTGGGCGTATCGAGTATGCAGGTTGATAACCCTGCTCGCGGAATAAGCTACAAAAATAAAGGCCCGCTCGATATGCGGATGGACGACCGGCTCAGGCAAACCGGCGCAGATTTATTGACGACGCTTTCCGAAGAGGAGCTTTCGAAGGCGCTGCTGGAATTGTCGGATGAGCCGGACCATAAAAGAATTGCTCGCCTGATAGTCACCGAGCGCAATCACTCACCGATTACGCAGGTTTCGCAGCTTGTCCGGCTGATTTTAAAAGCCAAAAATCTGACGCCGCAAAGCTGGCGCAAACAGCAGTTAAGTGCGGGCTTTGGCGCACTGCACCCTGCGGCAAGAACGTTTCAGGCCATTCGGATATTAGTCAACGATGAATTGGGCTCACTGCGGGAACTTTTAAGAGTTGCGCCTTTCTGCCTCAAGCCAGGCGGTAAAATCGGCATAATCAGTTTTCACAGCGGAGAAGACCGGCTGGTTAAACAATCCTTTCGCCAAGGCGTCCGCAACGGTATTTATCAATCCGCAACACCAAATCCAATTGTCCCCCGAGTCAGAGAGATTGCGGCCAATCCGAGAAGCTCTTCAGCCAAATTCCGGTGGGCAAAAAAAACGTCCTGACCGTTACTCCTGCTTTTTCAATAATCCGCATTTAATGTTGTACATAATAATGCGCATAAAAAACCCTGCCTTTTGAGCAGGGTTTTTCGGGTTTTTGCTAAAATATAGTATAACTTTAGCTGGGGATTACATTGGTTGCACACGGGCCTTTTTTGCCCTGTCCAACCTCAAACTGCACCGCCTGGCCTTCATCAAGGCTGGCATAGCCCTTGCCCTTGATTTCCGTGTGATGGACGAACAAATCCTGACCGCCGTCATCCGGAGCTATAAAGCCGAATCCCTTGCTTGTGTTGAACCACTTTACTTTACCTGTACTCACTTATACATCTCCTTGGCCTGTTTTCACAGGTCGTCAAAATAATATCTCTCGCTTTTAATTTTTGGGAGCACACTCTTGAGAGATGAAAGAATATTCCCCATAACGGCAGTATTAAACCACAACAGAAGGCGGTTTGTCAACAAGTAAATAAAATTAAATTAAAAACACGCTTTTTGACAAGAATAAGGCGGTGTCTGCCGTCGATGTCCGCTATTTCCAAAATTCTTTTTAAAATAAAAAAACCCCGCAGCGAGTCCTTTCGCTACAGGGCTATAGAAAACTTATTTTAAGATTACTGCTTTGCCTTATTGTTGTACCGGTCAACAGTCTTATCCAGGTTCGAGGTGTTCTTCTCGGTCTTTTCGGGTATCTGGACAGCGACGCCAAGCTGACCCAGCTCACTTGCCACGTCCGGCTGGTTTGAATTAAGCTGGAAACTGCGGGTCAGGTATTCCTGTGCACGCACTTTGTCGTTTTTGCCCAGGTAATAATAGCCAATCTGCCTGTTAACCTTGGCCGAATTCGGGGCCAGATTAAGCGCCTGCTGATAACAGAGAATCGCATAATCATCGAGGCCCTGTGTTTGAAACTCCAGAGCAAGATTCAGCGACTCAGCCGCCAAATTGGAGGCCTGCTTCATATACTCTTGGGCCAGAAGCTTCGCCTTGGCAGTATCGCCTTTGCCGAACAGCACCTTCACCCTTGCCGCCTGTGCGGCCCTGTTGGTCGGGTCAAAACTTAAGGCGATACTATAATGTTCTTCCGCCTGTCCCCAAAGTTTGTCAGCTTGATATAACTGACCTAATCTAAGATGCGCCTGCGGGTCACTGAACTTGCGGTCTACCTGCTTTATTAATTTTGCTTTTTCTTTTTCAGCCGGCGTACTCGGAATTTCTTTCTGTGCCTCGTTGCATCCGCCGGACAGCAGCACGCATACTAAAAGAGCCAAACCGATGAACTGTAACTTGCCCGTCATTTCTTGCCTCCGTCATTTACGATTTCACACTCTGTTAAACCTTGTTGTGTATCCATCAGGAAGCCAAAATGCCTGATTAATTCTCTGATTTGCAATTTTGACGCTATGTGCAAATCTTTGCAAGGAAAATTTTTCATTTTTTTTGTAATAAACTTTGCAACCTTCCGACTATTATATTGCGGCGACAACCATTTTGCGGAATAATTGATGCAAATGACTGACTGGGAAGAAATCGTCAATAAATACGGGCCTGTTGTTTGGCAGACCGCATATCGGCTGCTGGATAACCACACAGACACCGCCGACTGTTTCCAAGAGACATTTATCTGCGCCCTGGAAATCTCGAAAAGTCAGCGAGTGCGGAGTTTCCCGGCGTTACTGGCTCGAATTGCAACCTCGCGTGCGATAGACCGCCTTCGGCAGCGATTCTCCCAGCAAATCCGCGGCACCGACGGAATTGACGTTGTAGTCCTGCCAAGCAGCGACCCCGGTCCCGAACAGCAGGCGCAGACGCAGGAGTTGACGATGCGGCTGAGAAAAGCCCTGAGCCGACTGCAGCCGAAAGAGGCCGAGGTCATTTGTCTTAGGTCTTTCAACGATATGAGCTATCGGCAGATAGGAAAGGAACTGGGCATAAAGGCCAACACCGCAGGCGTACTTTTGAACCGCGCAAGAACGAAATTGCGTAACATCCTCAAGCTGCATGAGGAAGAATAAAGCGGGGTGATAATATTATGAAAGAGCATGAACATAATCTGGATGATTTTTTAAAGGCGTTGAAGAACGACCCTGCTCCTGCCCAGCCGCCGCAGGAACTGGTGCAGACCGTTCTGCAAAAACTAAAGGCGGCAGGTGAGGAACCGCAAAGCGAAATCATAAAGGAAAAAATCACAATCCTCGAACGAATAAACGCAATGAAGACATTCACTAAATTGGCCGCAGCGGCTGTGATTGTTATCGCTGTTCTGGCAGGAATTATAATAATCAACGGGCCGACAAAAAAAATGCACCTTGAAATTGCCTCGCAGCCGTCAGGTCCGGCAACAAACATTGTTGAAACCGCAAAGCAGGCCAAAGAGAATTCGCAAGTAAAACCGCAAACGACACAGGCACAAACGGAACTCGATACCCAATTGCAAAATATCGTTGCCCTTTATACGGCCGGCGATGCTAACGGCCTTATGGCGGTACTATCGCAGGGACAATTGCAGAGCCAGTTGGCTGCGGCTTATTTTCTCGGCGATATCGGAGACTTGCGGGCGGTCGAAATGCTGGAGAAATTAAGTGAACGGCTCGGCGGCGGTGACCCCAATAATCTTTTTGCAGCAGCGGCGGAAAAAATCAGAGCAAAGGCTGCGCAAGCTGAAAACAGTCAAGAGGCCCCAAAAACAACAAAGACAGATGAATCGCCCGAAGATAAAAACGTGCCGGACTTTTCTGTGATTGATAAACAGACCAAAGAACCGCTCGAAGGCGCCAGGCTTGATAGCAATATCGATGGCAACGACAGCAACGATGTGACAGGCGAGGAAGGCATAACTGTTTTCGGACAGGTAATTTATCTCGACGGCAAACCTGCAGAAGGTGCGGAAGTAATTTTATCCACGCCGTCTAAAAATGTTTACATCCAAAACGGCAAAAACATACAAAAGCAAAATAGTACATTCGTTGAAACTGGCCCTGACGGCCGATTTTCCTTTCCGCCTCAAGCCGCCCCTTACAGGATTGTGGTGCTTTGCGAACAGGGCTATGCTGATGTTACAGCCGAGCAGCTTGTGACCGATTCGAACATTGTGATTGAACCGTGGGGACTCGTGGAAGGCGTGCTTCTCATCGGAAGTAAACCTGGAGTAGGTGAAGAAATTGCTGTAGATTACGGTAAATACCCGGAGCCAAATTTTCCACAAGTTTTTTATGTTAGTGTGACTGTAACGGGCGCCAACGGTTATTTTGTTTTCGATAAGCTCCCCCGTGGAAAAGCACACATTGCCCACAGAATGAAATTGGGTGAATCCACTCACGATAGTCACAACGTCCCGATTGAAGTTAAAGCAGGCCAGGCAGTCTACGTGACCATCGGCGGAACGGGCAGGCCGGTCATCGGCAAAATTGCGGCACCTGCTGATTACAATGAGCCGATTGACTGGAACCGCGGCAACAACAGGTTAATCCTTAAACAGCAACAATCCCCCGTACCAGAAGAAGGACAACCCAGCCAATACCTTGTATATCCATTCAGGATAGAAGCCGATAGGACCTTTCGAGTCGAAGATGTGCCGAGCGGGCAATACGAGCTGCAGATAAGTTTGTTTGAAAAACCTAAAGAGGGGTCATCTGGTTACGGACCTGTTATCGGCACAGTGAACTATGACTTTGAGGTTCCCGAAATGCCCGGCGGCCGCAGCGATGAGCCGCTCGATATTGGAACAATTGAACTAAAAATGGAAAAACCTTAAAAGCTGGGATAATCGCACCATCGAAGGATTTAGTTTACCTGCGGCGTCTGGTGTGTGTCTTTACGTCTTTGTACTCGGCCTCAACAGAATTCTGCAGTTCCTCAAGCTTCTGCACATCGACGTGTAAATCAGGATAGTCGTTGGCGAGTTTTATTACGGTTTGGACATCACTTTTTATTTCGCGCAGAAGTTTTAAGGCACTGGCTGAGGTCTGGGAATTTTCGATTTCTTTAAACTTCAAATCCAGCGATTTTTCGATTCCTTCGCACTTGAGTCGTACTTTTTCAAACTCCCTGCCTGCATCCTGAACTGCGGTATTTACAACAAGTTCCACACCAGCGGCATCGAGCTGGCTGAGGAGTTCGCCTCGCGAGTCGACAACCTTGTCTGCAACTTCGCAATTAACCGCTTCCGACGCCGTCAGTGTCAAAAGTGAGCCTTTTTTATTCCAGGTGTGAACAACCTCCTGCCGCTCTTTTTTATTCACCGGGTCAATGAAAATTCTTTTCCCTTCCTGCTTTACCTCGATGACCTCGATGTCCTTGTCGACCATCGCGCGCGCAAGCAGGCCGGGCCTGTTGTTGTGCTCTGCAAGAGACGCCATGTAGCCGCGCCAGGCGGAACTGAACTTCTCGCCTATATCCTCGCCGTACTTATCCTTCATAGACTTTGGGCCTTTCTTATCCAAAGCTACTACCGCAGCAGCCCCTATAACGGTGTTATTGGCCATATAAATCTTACTGCACGCAAAAGCCACCGCCGCACCTGCCGACAAAGCCCCTCCAAACTCGCCGCCTTTGACAAAACCAATCACCTGGCAATTGCCTGCCTTGGTAATAGCGGCGCAAATCCGCTGAGCCAATGAAATGTCGCCGCCGGGTGTGTCGATTTCAAGCAAAACAAATAATGGCCCTTCGCCCGATACCCTGGCTATCGCCTTCTCAAATGCCGTTGTCTCAATCTCCAGCAGAATAGGGCTGTTGATCGTCAAAACAACAACCTTGTTATTTCTGCCATTTCTATCGGCGGCTATCGTCCACTCCGCAAGGTTCAGATTGGTCAGCCCCTTTTCCGGCGTTTGCACGACCGTGTTGCTGTCAACGGTTTGGCTGGTAATATACCCATGCAGAATTTCATTGGTTTTGCGATTTGTAAATGTATCTGCAAAACAAGTCAGATTTAATATCGCCAGTATAAGAAAACCAAAATTTGCTGTCTTAAATTTTATCATTTCGCCGAGTCCGACCTGTGCCTTTTAAACGTCGAGGTTCTGCACCTCAAGGGCATGTTCCTGAATATAATTTCGCCGCTGCTCCACATCGTCGCCCATAAGTATGCTGAACAATCTGTCTGCCTCGCCGGCATCTTCGAGTTTGACCTGGAGCAATGTCCTTGTTGCCGGATTCATCGTCGTATCCCACAACTGCTCTGCATTCATTTCCCCAAGGCCTTTGAACCGCTTTATCTCCATTCCTCTGCCGCCAACCTGTCTTATCGCCAAGCAAATGTCGCCGAGCGATGCGACATCGAACTGTTCTTCGCCATTAATCAACTGGAATTTTGTGGGCAGCGATTCGCCCGAAACGGTCTTGGCGGGCTTTAGCAGAAAATCCTTAAGGTCCATATTGAAGCTGTTCTTTAATCTTTTATTTATCTCGTTGATTCGCCCCACCTCATGAAGCTCTTCGCCGACAAACAGTTCTTCATCTTCGCTTTGGGGCTTAGCAGTGCCTTTGAGTTCCTCGAGCCGTTTTTCATAGTCATCCATATCCTGAAATATCTCGTCCTGACCCTGATAACGAACTCGGAACTTCGGAAGCCCGCTGCCGTTATAATAAAGCTCCACAAAATTATCGAATTTAATTCCTCGCCTGGCAAGAACCGCGACAATCCGCTCTACCTCGGCAAGTTCTTTTATAAGCTCGGTAAGCTTATCGCCGGAAATTTTTTGTGCTTTGGATGTTTTTTCGGTCTTTTTACCATCTTTAATATCCCTGATTACGAGTTCCGTACCCTCCATGCCGCGGGCAATCATTCGCTTGTGCATCTGGTTTTCCGTTAGAACATACTCGGATTTGCTTTTGCCCTTGACTCTGACTTCATAAAGCGGCGGCTGGGCAATATAAATCTTTCTGCTGTGAAACAACTCCGGCATCTGTCTGAAGAAAAACGTCAATAGAAGCGTCCGTATGTGGGCGCCGTCGACATCGGCATCTGTCATCAGCACCACCTTACCGTACCTGCATTTGGACAGGTCGAACTCATCTGTGCCGATACCTGTCCCCAGCGCACTTATGATGGTACGTATTTCGTCGTGGGCAAGCATTTTTTCCATGCGTGCCTTTTCGACATTCAGAATTTTGCCCTTCAAAGGAAGGATGGCTTGTATATTTCTGTCTCTGCCCGCTTTTGCCGAACCGCCTGCGGAGTCACCTTCCACGATAAATATCTCGGTTGTTTCCTTTTCGCCGCTTGCGCAATCCCAAAGTTTCCCCGGCAGGTTACCGCTGCTTAAAGCGCCTTTGCGTCTTGTAAGCTCTCTTGCTTTTCTGGCGGCCTCTCTGGCAGCGGCGGCCTGAATAGCCTTATTCAATATCATCTTCGCCTCAACAGGATGCTCCTCAAGGTAATGACCGAGCTGCTCATTGACGACGCTTTCGACAAACCCATCAACCTCCGGATTGGTCAGTCGCACCTTCGTCTGTGCCTCAAAGTGCGGATTGGCCAGCTTTACCGTCACCACCGCTGTCAGGCCTTCGCGCAAATCTTCGCCGGTAGTCGCCTGTCCGTTCTTTACCAGATTATTATTTTTGGCGTAATAATTCATTGTTCGCGTCAAAGCCGTTCTGAAACCTGAAAGATGTGTGCCGCCGTCGATATTGCGTATATTGTTGGCGAACGCTATCACATTTTCAGTGTAGCCGTTATTGTACTGCAGGGCGATTTCGCAGCTTAATTTCGCATCGGTGTCCTCTTTTGCGATATAGATAATATCTTTATGCAGAACTTCCTTGCCCTCATTGAGATGCCTGATAAATGCCCTGATACCATCTTCAAATTTGAATGACTCTTTTTTGTTTGTTCGATTGTCCTTAAAAGTAATCTGCAGTCCCGCGGTCAGATAGGCGATTTCACGGATTCGCTTTATGAGGGTATCATAAGAAAAATCCGCTTCACCGAAAATCTCCTCATCCGGCTTAAAGGAAATTTTTGTACCGCACTTGTCGGTCTTTCCGACTTCCTTGACTTTGCCCTGAGGGGCGCCTCTTGTGCATCTGAAATTGTAGTGCCTGCCGTCACGGTAGACATCTGCCTCAAGCCATTCGCTCAGTGCGTTGACAACACTGACGCCGATACCGTGCAGGCCGCCCGCAACTTTGTAGCTGTCGCTGTCGAATTTGCCGCCTGCGTGAAGCGTGGTAAGCACAACATCCAGGGCACTTTTCTTAGCTTCCTTATGCTCTTCGACGGGTATGCCTCTGCCGTTATCTTCGACGGTGCAGCTTCCATCGGGCTGAATCTGAACGATTACGTTGTTACAGTAGCCGGCCAGCGCCTCATCGATGGAATTATCGAGGACTTCATACACAAGATGATGAAGTCCGCCGCTGCCGATATCGCCGATATACATTTCCGGTCTTTTGCGGACGGCCTGGAGGCCTTCGAGTATTTTAATATTACTTGCATCGTATTTATGTTCTTTAATAACTGCTGCCACTTTCAACGACTCCTTTATCAAAACGGCCTTGCCTGGTCCATAAACTGCTCAGCCGACAACAAACTTGATTTTTTTTATTTTCGCACGGGGGTACTGTTGCTGCAATTTTTTTATTAACTCCGAACTGCACAATCGCAGTTCATAGGCATGCGAGGGTGAGTCCACCTGTACTTTCATCTGGCCGTCGGAAATATCAGATATTTTGCTGTGTCTGCGGAGCTCTTCCGGCAGTAACTGATTCCACAACCGTGCTACCGGCCCGAATACTGCCTGCCGAGGTGAAACCAGATTTTCCACAAGCGCCCTGACTGTATCGCCCAGGACGACCGGCTTATCCGGTTTTTTTCGGTACCGGCTGCTGTCAAGTAATTGCTCGCTTTCACGCATCTCTACCCCAGATTTATCGGCATCAAAACATAAATGAAGTCTTTTCCGCTTTTTATCAGGCCTGGCCTGTCCGCCTGACCCAATTCGAGCTCGAATTCCGGCGTCTGTATAACACGCAGAACGTCTATCAGGAACTGCGGGTTAAAACCTATCTCTATCGGCTCACCCTTGTAATCCACCGCTAAATTAACCTGCGCATCGCCGGTCTCCGGCGCCCTGCATGAGAACATAAGACTATCCTTGCCGATAGATAGTTTAATGCCTCTCGATTCCTCGCTTGTCAACAGCGATGAGCGGCGTACGGCGCTTAATACCGCTTCGGTCGACAGCATAAGTTTTTTATCATAATCGCTCGGGATAATATCCTCATACTTGGGGAAATTACCCTCAACCAGATTCGAACTTATAACAACATCCGCACAGTTTATAAGTATCTGGTTATCCGCCAGTTTTATCGCCACGGTGTCCTTGTCGCTACTGGCGACAAGCCGTTCCAATAGCGCCATTGTCTTGGCAGGGACTATTATTTTTGTCGCCGCGGCCTTTTCATCGGCAGTTGAAACATTAACCCTTGTCCTTGCCAGTCTCCTTCCGTCGGTAGCAACAAGCAGCAGCTTCTTGCCCTTGATTTCCCATAACACACCGTTAAGCGCATAACGTGTGCTTTCTTTCGCCGTGGCAAACAGGCACTGCTTTATGCCTGCCTGAAGAACGTCAAGTCCGATTTTTATATCACCTTCGCCTTCGAAGCCCGGCACAGCCGGATACTGGTCGCCTTCCTGACCATAAATCATAAAATGACTGTCGGCTCCTTTTATTTCACAGGCGCCCTCTGCGGCCTGTACCGAAAGCGTTTCATCCATACTTTCCCGGACAACCGCCGCCAGTTTGTCCGCAGGCACAACTATTTCGCCTTCTTTCTCGACCTGAACTTCGGAAATGGCGTAGTTAATGCCGACCTCGAGGTCTGTCGCACAGATTCGAACCTCCTTGCCTGCTGCGGTAATTTTCACGCATCGCAAAATCGGCTTGGGCGTTCGGCTTGGTACTATGCTCGTCAGAAGACCTAAGGCGTTGGCAAGGGCTGCTCTGTTAAAATTTACTTTCATAATAAACCTCTGCATTAAATGCCGGAAGCGTTAAAGTGAGTTCATAAAAAACACTGCTGTAGTCTACATCAAAATTGCTGCCGCTTCAATCTTTTTTCAGAAAAAAGATTGAAACTCACCCCCTAAAAAATAGCTTTAATTTTTGAAAATTTCTCTTGAAATCTCGGACGATAGTGCTAAAATTACATGTTTATGGTTTTTATGGAGAATAGTTCTATGAAAGAAAAGGTACATCCTGTATACAATAAAGTGGCGGTTCACTGCGGCTGCGGCAATGTGTTTGAGACCCGCAGCACAGCGAAGGAAATACACGCAGAAATCTGTTCCATGTGCCACCCGTTCTATACTGGCAAGCAAAAATTCGTGGATACCGCAGGCAGAATAGAGCGGTTCCAGAAGAAATATGGGACAGATTACTTCCCGGCAGCGAAAAAAGACCAGAAAAAATAGCTGTTTTTTTAGTTAAAATCAGGGCTCTATCCCGATAATGCAGGGCTGGAGCCCTTTGTTATTGAACGACACTCTGGTAGATACGTCATACAAAATGCGGGATGTGAATTTATGCCTGAAGAAAACAATAGTCTTTTAACCAAACTCGTTGAGATGGAGAATCGCCACGACGAGCTCGAAAAGCAGATTTCCGACCCCGCTATTGCCACAGATTCGGCAAAGGTGATAGCGCTTAGCAAGGAGAAGGGCAAATTAAAAACGATAGTCGCCAAATACCGCGAGTATAAGAAAGCGTCTGCGGGGCTCGAAGACGCAAGGCGGATTGTAGAGGACGCATCCACGGACGAAGATTTCAGGGCGATGGCTAAGGAAGAGGCCAAAAAGCTTGAAGAACAAAAAAATGGACTCCTTGTGGAAATGCAAAACACGCTGGTAATGGCTGAAGATGATTCCATAGACTCGGTGATAATGGAAATAAGGGCTGGGACTGGCGGCGATGAGGCGGCCTTATTTGCGCGGGACCTGTACAATATGTACCTAAAATACGCAGAGGCCCGAAGGTGGAAAATCGAACAACTCGATTTCAGCGTAACGGATGGGGGCGGCTTTCGTGAAGTTATATTCGGCATCAAAGGGACTGGGGTGTGGTCGGAGTTTGGATACGAAGGCGGCGGACATCGCGTCCAGCGTGTGCCTGAAACCGAAACGCAGGGCAGAATCCATACATCGGCTGCAACGGTGGCGGTGCTGCCGGAGCCGGAGGAAGTGGATATACAGATTAATCCCAGTGACGTTGTGGAGCAGGTGTGCAGGGCGGGTGGGCCCGGCGGTCAGAACGTCAACAAGGTCAGCAGTGCCATCCGTCTTGAACACATTCCGACCGGAATTACCGTAAGTATGCGTGAGGAGAGAAGTCAGCATAAAAACCGTGCAAAGGCGTGGCGGCTTCTGCGGAGTAGAATTTACGAACGTAACCAGAGTCAGAAAAGGGCAGAGCGCGATTCGAAACGGAAAATTATGATTGGCTCAGGCGATCGGTCTGAAAAAATCCGAACTTACAATTTTCCGCAAAACCGTGTTACCGACCACAGGATAAATCTATCGCTTTATAATCTCGACAAAATAATAGCAGGCGATATGGGTGATTTGATTGCGGCACTGAAAAGGAACGATATCGAAGAACGATTGAAGAATCTTTAAACTGAACTTTTGCAAAAATGAGAAAGGGCCTACTTTGGCGCATTCTCGCCTTATGCTGGCAGGATATCCAGTAATAATTAACTGTCCCCCTGTTTTCCCCTACTAAGAATTCTAAGTTCTTTTTCGTCTCCTTAGAGCCAAGGCACCCATGCCCAAAAGTAATACTGTTGTTGGTTCAGGTACGACATTAACAGAGCCGACTCCACCAGAAGAAGATGTAACATCAAAGGAAGGCGCAATTCCATAAGAATTAGTGCTAAGATTATAAGAGTCGAAAATTGCACGTATGTCAATAGGCTCAATAGGCGGAACGCCATTAAACCGCGGCAGCTGCGGCAAGTTTTCTCTGCCAGGTGGTAGCAAATATTCTAAAATTACTTGGCCATCATCAGATACGGGCATAGGATAAATTACTTCTGGAAAGGATAACCAAGTTTCAGGTACACGAAATGTTGGCTCATCGTCTGACAATGCATAAGCCGATGTTGAAATACAGCATAAAACTATGCCACTTAATATGCTAAAATAACCTAAGTTTCTCACATATTTCATCATTTTTACCCTCTTCGCATAAACTTTCGAAACTTGCCCCTTAACGGCTACCGCTTACTCCCGTTGCATACCAACTTTAATCTGGGCAGATAAACTCATACCCGCCCCTAAACGAGTATTTGTATCCTACAGGAATTATGGGACCCTGTCAAGAAAATTATGGGTTTTTATTGGAATGGGAAGGGAACATCGTATCCCCCTGGTGAGAATCAGATGTTGACATTGCGTTGGAACTATTGAATAATCGACCACGAAAATGTTTGAGTTGAACTTTTGCAAAAATGGGAAAAGGCATATTTTGAAAAGAAAAAAGGGTTTCTTCTTATTATGATAATTGTCGTTACAGGGATGGTCGGCATTGACAAGAAAAGCTACCTCGAGAAGGTATGCCGGATTGCCGAATCGAAAGGCAAAGAGGTATTCCTGTGCAATGTCGGCAATATGATGTACTCTGAGGCGACCGATGTTGCGCCTGGTAAAATCCTCGATATCCCGATGAAAAGGTTAAGTTCGCTGCGCCGGAGCATCTTCAAGGATATTATCGCAAAGGCAGGCAATTGCGCCAATCTTATCGTAAATACCCATGCAACATTTCGCTGGCGGCACGGATTGTTCCCTGCGGTTGATTTCGACCAGATGAGGCAGCTCGGCGCTGATATGTATATATGCCTGATTGACGGGGTGGTTGCACTGCACAGCAGATTGTCAAAGGAACATTTCACTAAGCATGCGCTGAAGGATTTGATTGTCTGGCGCGAAGAGGAAATCATCGGCACAGAGATGCTGTGCAAGGGAATTAACGAACAAGTCCCATTCTATTGTCTCGCTCGCGGCACAGAAGAAGGAACTGCGGAAACGTTTTATAAACTTGTCTTTGAAGGGCAAAACAAAAAGGCGTATCTGAGTTTTCCAATGACGGCAGTTGCCGAGCTGGAAACCGTTAAAAAGGAAATTGACGAATTCCGGCGAGAGATGAAAAGATATTTCACGTGTTTTGACCCGGGCGATTTGGAAGAATCGAATCTGCCTCACTATGCTCGCAAAGCGGCTCAGGAAGGGCAGGATTTTGTTGAAGTCCAGAGCTTAGGACAAACGATTCGTCTGGACCTGCAGCAGGTTCGGCAAATCGAACGCGATATCAACAGCCAGACTTACGCACGCGACTTTATGCTTATTGACCAGGCCGATATGATAATCAGTTTTATCCCGATGCTTCCGGACGGCAGAGCCGCTATATCAAGCGGCGTGGAAAGGGAGCTTCAGCATGCTCACGAGGCGGCAAAAGAGGTCTATGTAATCTGGGCGGCAAAACAAAATCCTTCGATTTTTGTTACTCAGACCGCTACGAAGCTTTTTAACAGCGTCGGTGATGCGCTGAAATTTTTTAAAAGCAAAAAATACATAAGGCAATAAAATTATGGATGAAAAGCAATTGGCCGGCTGTATCGACCATACTTTGCTGAAGGCGGATGCAACCAGCGAACAAATAAGGAAATTGTGTCAGGATGCGGTAAGCTATGGATTTTGCTGCGTATCAATTCAGCAGCGATGGGTTCCCCTGGCAGCAGAGATTGTGGCCAATTCGAAGGTAAAGGTCGGGGCTGTAGTCAGCTTGCCGTTAGGCGGTGATTCAACAAAAAGCAAGGCGGCAGCAGCGAAGGATGCAATTTTTGCCGGCGCTGATGAAATCGATATGGTGGCGGACCTGGCGGCGATAATCGAGGGCGATTCAAAATACCTGCTCAATGAGTTGTTGGCGGTGTTAAAGGTTTGCCGTTCGATGCGACCTGCAGTTACACTGAAGGTGATTATAGAAGCGGCGGCGCTGACGCGGGAGCAAAAGATATTCGCATGCCAAATAGCGCAGCAGGCGGGTGTTGATTTTATAAAGACAAGTACCGGCATGCACCCTGCCGGCGGGGCAACGGTTGAGGATGTAAAGCTGATAAAGGAGACGGCGCCGAATTGTAAAATAAAAGCGGCGGGCGGAATCAGGACAGCCAGGCAGGCACTTGAAATGATTAACGCAGGGGCAGACAGAATCGGCACATCCTGCGGAGTAGAGATTATTAACCAGTTTCGTACAGGCCAAATTCAATGACCACAGAGACAATTGTACGGACAAAAGAGACTACCCTGTGCAAACTGCACTATAAAAAAATCTCTGCACCGATAAATCCTGCTGCCCTTAGCGAAGTATTTTCCCGGCAAAAGTATCCGTCTATACTCGGCGGTAATGATTCAAAAAGTGATTCCTACAGATTCAGTTGCTGGATGGCAGAGCCAAAGGAGATTTTTGAATTTCGAGCAGGTCAAAAAGACCCCTTCACGAAACTGCAAAAAACGATTGATAAGTACAAACTCGAAGATGGTTTCGAGAATAAATTGCCCAAAGGCATCTTCTGCGGCGGCTGGGCGGGCTATTTTAGTTATGAACTTGGCAGATATATTGAGAAACTGCCTGCGACGACAACAGATGACCTCCGGATGCCGCTGATTCACCTTTGCTTTTACGAGAGGGTTATTGTATACGACCATATCGAGAAAACTCTCTGGATTATTATCCTTCAGTTGTCAGAGGACACTGAAACGCCGCAGGAAAAATTTGGCTGGTTGGAAAAGTTACTGGCCGAATCACAAAAAATTGTTCTCAGGAAACCCGTACCTGCCGACATCGAGAAAGTCGATTTCTCTAAAATCCGATGCAATATGGACAAGGACTACTATCTTGAGACAATCAAAAAAATAAGGCGAGATATCTACGACGGCGAGGTCTATCAGATAAATTTTTCACGGCGATTTGAATGCGACTACACCGCTCGGCCGATAGAGCTTTATCACTGGCAGAACAATTATAACCCCAGCCCTTATGCAGCATATATTGACGATGGAAAGTTTCATATCGTAAGTGCCTCGCCTGAAATGTTTATAACAATCACAGATGGCATCATCAAAACCAAGCCCATCAAGGGCACTCGTCCCCTGTTAAATGATTCGCGGACAAACGAGAAAAACCTCAATGAGCTGCTTCACAGCGAAAAAGAACAGGCCGAGTTGAACATGATAATCGACCTTGAGCGCAACGACCTGGGGAGAATCTGTAAATACGGCACAATCAAGGTGGTTCAGCAGCGAACGATTGAGACTTACCCGACGGTTTTTCATGCCGTTGCGACGGTCGAGGGACAGCTTCGCGAGGAAATACGGTTCTGCGATATTCTAAAGGCGATGTTTCCCGGCGGGTCGATTACGGGCGCTCCTAAAATTCGTGCGATGGAGATTATCGACCAGACCGAGCCAACGGCAAGGGGCGTTTATACCGGCTCTATCGGCTTTATAGGCATCGATGGAAGTGTTTGCTTGAATATAGCCATACGAACGATTATTATCGCCGGCAAAAGGGCCTTTATCCAGACCGGCGGAGGCATTGTCGCAGATTCCAACGCACAGGCGGAATGGCAGGAAACCATTATAAAGGCAAGGGCACTGCTGGCAGGGATAAATAGCGTACAACGTGAAGCGGATAGCGGATAGAAAACATAAGGCTGAGGATAACGATACTATGAAAGAATATTTTGAACAATGTTTTGATTTTAATGATCCAAGTTTGGTTTCTGTTTACGACGAACTGCCTTTATGGTCAGCACCATTTGGATTGGCTCTGTTAAATACAGTTAAATTGCGAGCTAATATGAAAGTGTTGGATATTGGCTGCGGGGCTGGCTTTCCGCTACTTGAACTGGCTCAAAGGCTTGGGGCAGCTTGCCAGGTGTTTGGATTGGATCCGTGGGAGGGGGCTATTGAACGAGTGAAGCTCAAAATCCAGAAATATAACGTGAAAAATACTGCTATCATAAATGGGGTAGCTGAGAAAATTCCGTTTGATGATAATTACTTTGACCTGATTGTTTCAAATAATGGACTGAATAATGTTGCAGATAACAAAGCTTCATTAGCAGAATGTTTCAGGGCATGTTGTCCTGACGCTCAAATGGTGATAACTATGAACCTGCCTGAAACCATGATGGAGTTCTATGATGTTTTTGAGGAAACATTGAAAGAGCTTGGCATGGATTCAGAAATCCAAAAAATGTATGACCAGATATCTTCAAAAAGGAAGCCGGTAAAAGACACGAAAGATTTGCTTGTAAACAGTGGTTTCGAGATTGTTGGAGTATTAGAAGATTCTTTCAAAATGCGATTTCTTAACGGCAGTGCAATGTTGAATCACTATTTTATCAGATTAGCTTTTCTGGATGGCTGGAAAAATATCTTGCAACCAAATGATGTAGGCAAGGTATTCACAATATTAGAAGATAGATTAAACCGACAGGCTGAGAAAAATGGGCAACTATGCCTTACTATTCCTTTTGTATGTATTGATTGTAAAAAGCCAGTCCCGTCTGTGTAAAAATATAAAATATATGGATAAAAAATTATGATGGAACAAGTGGAATTGCATATAAGGCCGGCGATGGATTGTTTATACCCGCAGGCAAAGAACACAAGCACAAAGCCCGAGTTCTTACGAACAAAGTAAAAGCAATCCTGGTGGAAGATGTTTAAATCTTCACCAGCAAATTATTGAAAGCGATAAAATTGGATAACACGAAAATGTTTGATATTTATGCAGATTTTTCCAGGTTTTACGATATTTATGTCGGCGGCTGGTTGGAGGATTTGCCTTTCTATATCGACTATGCCAGAGGACTGCGTACACCAATACTTGAGGTTGGTGCTGGTTCGGGGCGATTGACAATCCCGTTTGCCAGAGCAGGTTACTCGGTGGTGGCAGTGGACATCTCGGCTTCGATGCTGGCTATACTTAAATCTCGTTTAGTACGGGAGGCTGAGGACGTCCGTAAGAGAGTCGAAATAGTCGAAGCTGATGCAGAGACATTGGAGCTTGGCAACAAATATGAATTGATCATAGTTCCGTTTTTTACTTTTAACTACTTTTTGACATCACAAGCTCAAAAGACAGCTTTAAAACGATTGGCTCAGCATCTGACGGATAGCGGGACCATTTTGCTTGATGTCTTTATTCCATTTTCTCGTATCAAAGAGTGTTCTCCTGAGCCAGTTTTGCGAGTTGATGCGGTTGAGGCAGAAACTGGAAATAAGATTCGCGGCTGGAATATCTATTCAATGGATTTGGAACGGCAAATAGAATGTCGACGACACATCTTTGAGATAACAGAGCCAAACGGTACCGTGTCAAAAAAAGAATTTATAACAAAAAGGAGATACACTTTTCGTCCGGAGCTTGAGCAACTTTTTTTGGATAAAGGTTTCTCTGTGGAATCTGTCTTTTCAGATTATGACAAGAAAAAGGCCAAGTCTGATTCAGAACGCTTGGTGTATGTGCTGAGAAGGAGATAATTGATGATTCAAATCCGTGAATGCAAAGAAGGAGACTTTGAGCAGGTGTTAAAGTTGCTTGTTCTAAATCCTATACCCTAAACGCTCCACGCTAAACTTAAATGTGATTTATAAATTATCTCTGTGAACTCTGTGCCCTCTGTGGCTAAAATGAAAAATATATGGAAAAAGTTTTCTTAAATGATTGTCTGGTTGATGTTGACAAGGCGTGCATACCTGTCGGGGACAGCGGGCTATTGTATGGGGCGGGACTGTTTGAAACGATGAGGAGTTGCAACGCAGTTGTGTTTCGGCTTGAAGACCATCTCGAAAGATTATTTAAAAGTGCAGGCGTGCTGTCAATAAACATTTCCTGCGACAAAAAATTTATTACCGATGCCGTTTATCAAACCCTTGCGGCAAATAATCTGGCTGATGCACGGCTTCGGTTGACGATAACAGGCGGCTCAATACGCGAGCAGGGAGAACGCAGGTCAACATTACTTATTACCGCAACGGACTTTCAGCCGTATCCGGCGGAATATTATAAAAAAGGCGTGCTGGTCATTTTATGTCCTTTCAGGCAAAATACGAGCGACCCAATTTACGGCAATAAAACGATAAATTATTTTTCGCGCATAATCGGGCTAAACCAGGCACATCAAAAAGGAGCAGCAGAGGCATTGTGGTTTACCCTTGACGGCCGGCTGGCAGAAGGATGCGTTAGCAATATTTTTCTGGTCAGGGACTCAAAGCTCTTTACGCCGACAGTCGGTACGCCGGTTCTACCCGGTATAGCCAGAAAGACGGTCTGCGAAATCGCCGCTGCAAATTCAATCGAGCTTGTTGAAAAGGATTTATCAATCGATGATTTGCTCGGCGCCGAGGAGGTTTTTCTAACGAATGTAATTATGCAGGTTATGCCGATAAACAGTGTTGAAAAGCACACGGTCGGCGATGGTTTGCCGGGGCATGTAACTATGAAGCTGATGAATTATTTCGATGAGTTTGTCAGGGGCAGGTGCCGAAAGTAGAATAGCCGGATAAGAACACGGAGGTGACTATGAAGGTAAAGGATATTGCGATTGCGATTGAAAAAGTCGTTCCGCTGAAACTTGCGCAAAGCTGGGACAATGTTGGATTGCTCATCGGGGATGCCGGCCGGAATGTCAAAAATATTCTGCTGACTATCGATATCACCAAAGAAGTTCTTGCTGAGGCAAAGAGGTCAAAGACAGATTTAATTGTAAGTTATCATCCTGTCATCTGGGACGGGTTAAAGAAAATCACGCCAAAAGGCCCGACCCAGGTCGTTTACGAATTGATTAATTCCGATATTGCGGTCTTTTCCATACATACGGCACTGGATGCCTTGAAGGGCGGGGTAAACGACGGGCTTGCGGAGATTGTCGGCATCGTAGACCCGCAGCCGTTAGGCGACTATGTTGATAACCCAGTGGGCGATAATTACAAGCTGGTTGTCTTTGTCCCGATTGCATCGGCGGCGAAGGTATCAAATGCGGTCTTTGCAGCGGGGGCAGGGGCTATCGGCAATTACAGCAATTGTGGTTTTCAGGTGCAGGGGACGGGGACATTTCGGCCGCTCGAAGGCGCAAGGCCGGCTATCGGGAAAAAGGAAAAACTTGAAAAGGTGGACGAGATACGGTTTGAAACAATCGTGCCGGCTGAAAAAATCGAGGCGGTTGTTGCGGCGATGAAGGAGTCGCATCCTTATGAGGAGCCGGCCTTTGACTGCTTTAAGCTTTATAATCCGACAGACAAGCTGGGGCTTGGCAGAATCGGCAAACTCGAAAAGCCGACCGCTCTTAAGCAAATAATCCAGCGGATAAAAAGGTATACGGGAGCGCAGGCTTTTGGGATTATCGGAAAAGAAAAGCGGACGGTCAAAACCGCAGCGGTTTGTGCCGGGGCGTGCGGTAAAATACTCAATCTCGTCATTGCCGCAAAGGCAGATTTGTATCTTACAGGCGAGTTGAAGCACCACCAGGCGCTCGCGGCACAGGAGGCGGGATTGACCTGTATTTGTCTGAGCCATACCGTTTCGGAACGGTTTGCATTAAAAAAATTCGCCAGACAATTGCAAAAACAGGCAAAAGATGTAACAATTAAGATAAGCAGAAAAGATGCAGACCCATTTAGATGGAAAAAAATATGACAGAAGAACAGCAGGGAAATCAGAATATGAAAGAGCAGACAGCCCGCCAGGAACAGGCCGCACCCGATGAGGAAATTAAGGGTGAGGTTATAGACGAAGACTTTTTGGATGTTGAGCAGGAGGTCGAGCTGCAGGATGAAATGCCGCAGGAGGCGACTGAAACGGCTAACGAGGGGCAGGCAGAGGATACTATGCAAAACCCTCCTGCCGACGTGACGGTCGAATCGGTGGCAGAGGCGGTTCTGTTTGCAACCGATGAGCCGATATCGGCGGAACGGCTTGCAAAAATCATCGAGACCGGCGTAAAACAGGTTAAAGAGCATATCAAAAATTTAAACAATAAATATCAGGCCAATAACAACGCATTTCGGATTGAGCAGATTGCAGGCGGATACCAGATGATGACTCTCGGTTTGTATAACCACTGGCTGAAAAAGCTGTTACGAGCGAGGGACGATAGTAAACTCAGCCCGGCGGCGATGGAGACGCTTGCGATAATCGCTTATAAGCAGCCGATAATCAGGGCGGATATAGAATCTATAAGAGGCGTGGCGGCAGG
>Ga0315288_10003379_pt1 | contig 20407 bp, 16 predicted proteins | sample YL17G11_20_MG_FD_203454 | JGI IMG/M metagenome (GOLD analysis project Ga0315288, IMG submission 203454) | Sediment microbial communities from Yellowstone Lake, YNP, Wyoming, USA - YL17G11_20 | ecosystem: Environmental > Aquatic > Freshwater > Lake > Sediment | place: USA: Wyoming | collected... | reverse complement strand
CAATATGCCCAACAAAGGGGCCGGTATGCAGAATCCCATTATGGCGATGATTTCCATCAATCTGCCGATATGGGTGGACAGTTATGCCGCCGGCGTTCGTCAGGCCCAGGCTGAGACGGCGATGGCACAACGGGAAAAAATGCAGGCCGAATTTGACCTTGTTGCCCAGGCCGAGCAGGCGATGTATGAACTCGATGACAATCTTCGCAAAGTCCGCCTGTATGAAGACGTTCTCATTCCCAAAGCCAAAGAAATGATCGAGGTGACCGAACAGGCATATCGAACGAACGAAGTCGATTTTTTGATGCTCATCGATGCCCAGCAAAAACTTCTGAATTTCCAACTGATGCACGAAAGGGCTGCGGCCAATTATAAGCAGAAACAGGCGGAACTGGAAATGCTTACGGGTCAGCCGCTTGCGACGGCGAAAAAGTAAAGAAATAACTGGTATCCATTTATTTGCGGATTTTTGTGAACTAAATTCCTATTATATTGGTAGGAATAGAAAAGTTTTGGAAGGACTGCATATGGCTGACGAAACAACAAAGAGTGTTTTGTTGGGTAAAAAACGCTTTATCATACTGATAATCGGAGTCTTTTTGGCCGGGTGGTTTATGCGGGCTGTGTTTTCGCCGGGCGGCAATGATAGTACCACCAAACAGGCCAAGCAGGCAAAAGTCATCTGGACGTGTCCGATGCACCCCCAGATCATTTCGGACAAGCCGGGGGAGTGTCCGATTTGCCATATGACATTAGTCAAAAGGGAAGAGGCCAAAGCGCCTTCGGCCGGGAATCAGGCCGTTGATACCGGCCCTCGCAAGATATTACATTATCGAAATCCGATGAACCCGTCGGTCACCTCGCCTGTGCCGATGAAAGATGAAATGGGGATGGATTATGTGCCGGTGTATGAAGAGCGAACCACCGTCGCACACGAAGGAGGTGTTTATATTAGTTCCCGCAGGCAGCAATTAATCGGGGTCAAAAAAGAAACTGTTCAGGAACGCGACCTGACGATGCGGATTGATACCGTAGGGAAGGTCGCCTATCTGCCGAATCTGTATATGGCTCAACAGGAATATCTGCAGACGATTCGGTATCAGCGGATTACACAAAGTTCCGCTTCGGACAAATCCTCGCAGGATTCAAAACAGAATTTGGCCGAGGTTACCAAAAGTAAATTATTGGCGCAGGGGATGAGTGAATCCCAAATCAGGCAAATTGAACAGACGGGCAGGCCGGAAGTCAGTTTGTACTTGCCGGAAAATGAACAGGTATGGGTTTCCATCACAATTTATGAGCAGGATGCCGAATTCGTGAAGGAAGGTCTGCCCGTTGAGGTGGAGGCTATTGCCTATCCGGGCAAAACACTCAAGGGAAAGATTGCCTCGATTGCCCCGATTCTGGAAGCGATGACACGGACATTACAGGTGCGTGCGCTGGTGGACAATCCGGGCAATCTGCTGCGGATGGAAATGTCGGTCAATGTCCGAATTCAGATTCCGCTGGGCAAAAAGACGGCTGTATCTCAGGAGGCCGTAATGCGTACGGGGGCGAAGGATCTGGTTTATGTTGTCAGCGACAAAGACTATTTCGTCGGGCGTGCAGTTGAATTGGGAGCCAAGGCGCAGGGATATTACGAGGTGCGCAAGGGATTGCAGGCCGGGGATGTTGTCGTCACCAGCGGCAATTTTCTGATTGATTCGGAATCGAAATTGAATGCGGCGTTAAGCCGGATTGCAGATTCAAACGAAAAACCGTAAAGCGCTGAAAGACGAACGCATGATTCATAGAATCATTGAATTTTCCGCAAAGAATAAATTTATCGTCATGTTTTTTACCCTGGCGATGATGGGGGTGGCGATTTATTGCATCCGGAATATACCCCTGGACGCCATCCCGGATTTATCGGATACGCAGGTGATCATTTATTCTCAATGGGACCGCAGCCCGGATATTATTGAGCAGCAGGTGACGTATCCGATTGTCACGGCGATGCTGGGAGCGCCGAAGGTCAAGGCGATTCGCGGTTTTTCAGATTTTGGATTTTCGTATGTCTATGTGATTTTTCAGGACGGAACCGACATTTACTGGGCTCGGAGCCGGACGCTCGAATATCTCAGTAAAATTCAGGCCCGTCTGCCCGAGGGGGTCAAGACGGAAATCGGCCCCGATGCGACAGGGGTGGGGTGGGTGTACCAATACGCCCTGGTGGACCGCAGCGGCAAAAACAGCCTGGCGGATTTGCGAACATTTCAGGACTGGTATCTCAAATACTGGCTGCAATCGGTTCCCGGCGTGGCGGAGGTGGCGACGGTCGGAGGATTTCAGAAACAGTACCAGGTCAACGTCAACCCGAACCTGCTGTTGTCATATAATATTCCATTGACCAAAGTTGTCGAAGCGATACGCCAGAGCAACAACGATGTGGGGGCGCGGCTGCTGGAGATGTCCGGCACGGAATATATGATTCGCGCCAAAGGCTATGTCAAATCCATCAGCGACCTTGAAAATACGGTTCTGGAAACGGATGGAGCGGGTACGCCGATACTGGTTAAAAACGTGGCGACGGTCAGCGAAGGGCCGGATATTCGGCGGGGTGTTGCGGACCTGGACGGCCAGGGCGATACGGTCGGCGGGATTATTGTAATGCGGCAGGGGGAAAACGCGCTCAATCTGATCCATCGCGTCAAAGTTAAAATTGAAGAGATAAGACCTTCGTTGCCGCAGGGCGTTGAACTCGTCACCACATACGACCGGTCGGAACTTATCAAGCGGGCGATGGATACGCTTAAGCAGCAGCTGATTGAGGAAATGATTGTCGTCAGTATTGTGATTCTGATTTTCCTGTGGCATTTTCCGTCGGCGATTATTCCTATTGTGACGATCCCGATTGCGGCGATGCTGTCTTTTATTCCGATGTTTGGTTTGCGGCTCACATCGAATATTATGTCATTGTCCGGCATCGCTATTTCCATCGGCGTGCTGGTCGATGGCGCCATCGTGGAGGTGGAAAACGCTTACAAGAAATTACAGCTTTGGGATCAAAATGGACGACATGGGGATTTTCATGTTATCCGGCTTGAAGCGCTGAAGGAAGTAGGGCCTTCGGTTTTCTTTTCACTGCTGGTGATTGCCGTGGCGTTTTTGCCGGTCTTTACGCTTGTGGATCAGGAAGGCAGGTTGTTTAAGCCTTTGGCCTACAGCAAAAATCTGACGATGGCGATTGCCGCGGTGCTGGCGATCACGCTGGACCCGGCGATGCGAATGCTGTTTACGCGAATGGACTACCACCAGTTCAAACCCGCCTGGCTGGCAAAATTATATAATACGATAACCGTAGGCAGGTATTACCCCGAAGAAAAACATCCGGTCAGTAAAGTCCTTTTTTCCGTCTATGAACCAGCATGCAATTGGGTACTTGAACATCGTACTCTGACAATTCTGTCGGCGGTTGCCCTCATGGCTGTGACGATGCCGATTTATTTTCAATTAGGCTCTGAATTTATGCCTCCGTTAAACGAAGGAACTATCCTTTATATGCCCACCACGCTGCCCGGATTGAGTGTGACCGAGGCGGCCAATATATTACAGGTACAGGACAAGATATTGAAATCGTTTCCGGAGGTCGAACGCGTTTTCGGAAAGGCCGGACGTGCCAATACCTCCACCGACCCGGCTCCGTTTTCGATGATGGAAACGACGGTGGTGCTCAGGGACAAGTCTCAATGGCGTCGCGGGATGACGTGGGAAAAGCTGCTGGATGAGATGGACAAACAACTGCAATTACCGGGTGTGACCAACGCATGGACAATGCCAATCAAGGCGAGAACCGATATGCTCAGTACCGGGGTGCGTACGCCGATCGGCATCAAGGTCTATGGCCCGGATTTAACCCAGATTGAACGGGTAGGTATAGAGATAGAACAGGTTATAAAAGCTCTGCCCGGAACGCGAAGCGTCTATGCGGAGCGGGTCAGCGGGGGATATTTTATTGATTTCAACCTTAAACGGGAGCAATTAGCCAGATATGGGCTGAGCATTCAGGATGCCCAAGAGATTCTGATGGCGGCCCTGGGCGGAGAAACGGTGACCACGGCGATTGCGGGGACGGAGCGCTATAGTATCAACGTGCGCTATGCGAGAGATTTTCGTGACGACCTTGAAAAACTGCGTCGCATCCTGGTTCCAATTTCGACCGGCGCCCAAATTCCCATCGGGCAACTGGCGGATATCGAAGTGACGCTGGGACCGTCAATGATACGGGATGAAAACGGAATGCCGGCGGGCTATGTCTATGTGGATATGGCCGGCAGTGACGTGGGAGGATACGTGGCCAAAGCCAAAGAAGCCGTATCGAAAGCGGTTCGTTTGCCCGCCGGGTATTCCATTCAATGGAGCGGACAGTTTGAAAATATGCTGCGCGTCCGCGAACGGCTTAAGATAGTAATACCTCTGACCATTTTCATCATTCTGATACTTCTCTATATCAACACAAAGGACGCGGTCAAGGTGGGCATTGTTATGCTTGCCGTGCCGTTCTCATTAGTGGGCGCCATTTGGTTCCTCTATATTCTGAATTATAACATTTCCATCGCTGTCTGGGTGGGAATGATTGCCCTGATGGGGCTGGATGCAGAAACCGGCGTGTTCATGCTGATGTTTCTCGATATGGCTTATGAAGAAAGAGTACGCCTGGGCCAAATGAAGACGTGGCAGAATCTGAAAGAGGCCATTATTCACGGGGCCGTTAAGCGTATCCGGCCGAAGATGATGACGGTAGCGACGACCTTTATAGGGCTTATTCCCATCATGTGGTCGATGGGTACAGGCGCCGACATGATGAAACGCATTGCCGCGCCAATGATTGGCGGCGTGTTCACCAGCTTCATCCTTGAACTCCTGGTGTATCCGCCGGTGTATGCAATCTGGAAGTGGCGTTATGAAATGAAGCAGGGAACGGTTGACGTTTCCCGCCTGCCGCAATTTTTAAATTCGTCCGTAATGAAACATAAACACTAAAAGAAAGGGTACGATTATGAAAAAAAGTATTGCTGTTTTGATTTTTGCGACGATTGGCCTGGCGGTTCTTGTCGGCTGCAAGAAGAAAACCGAACCGGCGCCTGCGGCGAAGATGGAAATGCCCCAGGCGGCCAAGCAGACTGCCGACCAGGCGAAGCAAACCGCCGAACAGGCTGCTGCGGATGTGCAGAAGAAGGCCGAAACCGCTGTCGCCGCTGTTGAGCAGACGAAATGCCCGATACTGCCCAACAACCCCATCGACAAGAATGTCTTTGTTGAGTACAAGGGCAAAAAAGTCTATTTTTGCTGTGAGAACTGCAAGGCCGAATTTAACAAAGACCCGGAAAAGTATGTCAAAGACCTGCCGCAATTTAAACAATGATTAACGACAAATAAATTGTTTGTAGGGGCAAGCCTCAGCGCTTGCCCTTATACTGCTGCGGGTTCGGCTTTTTTGCGGCTTTTGGCCGGGGCAATGGCCAGATTAATCAGGATTCCAAAGACAATCATCCCCGCCGCGATAGCGGCGAATAGGCCGGGGTTTGCCAGAAAGATATCCGCCGGTTTCGAACCTTTGTACAACAGCAGAAAAAACATTCCCACCGCAATGAACATCGTGCCGAGAGTCGCGCATATAAAGGCGCAAATGCCCCTCGGAATCGCAAAGCCAAGACCCACGACCGTCAAAATCACCACCGCACAGACTATCCAGCTCATTTTGCCGAGTGATTTGACGGCATTGTATGCGTTTTGGCCAACCCATACGGCATAGTTTTCCAGTACCGTCAGACTTTGCACCACTATATCCCCCGCCTGCGGCGAGGCGGACAGATTCATCGCAGGCGGGTTTTGCCAGGTTTGCGGATTGCTCAGTGTCGGCCAGGCCAAAACCAGATTCACCGCCGCCGCCGTCAGAACCGCAGTGAGCAATATCACCGTCGTCTTTTCAAAAAATATCGCCAGCAGACCCGCCAGCACAGCGGCGCCGATTAGAAAATAGAGCTGGCGGTCGGTCAGAAAATAGGCGAGAGTATAGCCAATCCCGGCAGCGACAGAACCTGCAAAAAATTTCAGCCAGCGAAGCCCGCCCAGCCAAAGACATAATCCCAGCCAGACCAGTACAAACCCCGCCAGTACCAACACCATCGGGGCCAACTGGTTTGCCGAGTTTTGAAACGTAGTGAGAAATTCCGCCATTCCTCACCTCAAAAAAGGGTTCTCACGTCTTGTATCGACTGAATGGCTTTAAGGGCGTTAATAAACAGAATCATCCGAATTTATTTTCGATTTGGGTCATTCAAATTTTGAATTTGTTTCCACCATCAGGTGTCCTGCGGAGGATTCCGAGTTTCGAATTTCGAATTTTTTAGCCCCGCAATGCGGATGAGAGGACTTGAACCTCCACGGGCGTTTCCACCCTCAGGCACCTGAAGCCTGCGCGTCTGCCAATTCCGCCACATCCGCAAAAGAATAAGCAGAATATAGCCTTACGACCCTTTTCGTCAAGGTTTTTTTATGCTCTCCATGAATGAATTTGCTCGCCAGACTCGCAGTTACTGCCTTTTCGGGGCCATCTTGCCCAATTCGGGGGTAGCGCCTGCAAGCGGTAGATTGTAGGTGAGTAACTTTCCTAACCCGACAGATTATTCCTATAACTCAAAACGCCCTTCTCGTTGCCAATATCCGGTAAAACGACATAAACTGGATAATTCCGTCCCTTTTTTGTCAATCAGAAGCAAGCAAATGTTTTCCAATCGAAGACAAACTAAGCAGCCTTAGCAAAAGCAATATCAGGGCACACGGATGACCCTCACTCCGCCGCGTTCAAGTATTTCGCCAGTTACGCCATCCTTATCACAGGAAGGGCTTCCACCTTTCAGATAAGCCCGGCGGGCGCCTACAATTTTCGCAATCTCCAGTGTGTATATGGCGCCATTGACATGAAATTGAGTTACATCTTGGCCTGTTTCCGGCGCAATGATTCGCAGTCGGCCGTCAAGTACCTGCGCACCCGTACCGTCCAGCTTTTCACTGGTTCGTGGTGTTGGCATACCACCAAGCTGCTCCGGGCAGACAGGAACAAGGACATATCTTTTCTTTAGATGTTCGAGCAACTTCTGGCGTTTCTTTGGCCTGTGGCCGTGCCAGCGACAGGGAATCCCAAGCAGACAAGCGCTGATAACCGCCGGTTCGCCATTATTACTGACATCGAACAGATATTCTTGGCCACGAGCCTGTTGCACAATACAATTCCCAACAAAGCTATTCAAACCCTTTAATTACCGGTTCGGCCAGATTTTTTCTTCATCCAGCCTTATTTTTTCGTACCTCGTTATTTTGTTTTCTGTTTTTTTCAGTACAGACCGAACTATCTTACTCACATTCTCAAAAACAGTCCCTTTTTATCCTGTCCAGCAGACTTTGCCGCTCCACCGGATTCGCAACAGAATCATCAACTATGGCTAATCCCGCCAATTCGTCAAGGTTTTTTTGACGAAAATACCGCTCCGGCCTGTACCAGACGACAGAATCACATGAACCGGATACATTCGATTCTCTTACGCTTTTAAGGCTCGCTTTATCCGTAAATTTTCAACCCTTCTGATTCGGTTTTACGATATAAGGTAGTTAGAGTTTGTGCGCGCTATGAGAGAAATGACCAGGAAAGGCTTTGCATATATGACAACTACGGCAGGCAAAAAGCGAATCCATACTTTTATAACGATTATTGTTTTTTCGACAATGGCACTGGTTGTATCCGGCTGCGTTGACCCGTATGCGCCGAAAATCGTCAGTCCTCTGGCGACGCAGACCGAGATTATCGGACAGTCGGTACAAAATCGCCCTATCGAATGTTTCCGTTTTGGCGATGGGCCGGAAACAATCCTGGTTTTGGCCTCCATCCACGGAAACGAATCAGCAGGAACGCCGCTGGCTTATAAGCTGATTGAACATCTGCAAAAAGACCGTCGGCTGCTTGCCAATCGAACCATTTTAATTATCCCGGCGGCCAATCCGGACGGCTACGCGGCGGGTACACGGGACAACATCAATGAAGTCGATTTAAATCGCAATTTCCCCACAGCCAATCGAATCAACATCACCGAATACGGAACACATCCGCTTTCTGAGCCGGAGGCGCTGGCTTTAAAAGAAATTGTGGAGAACAACCGCCCCGCCCGGGTGGTGAGTATTCACGCGCCGTTAAGCTGTATTGATTACGACGGACCGGGACAAGCGATCGCTGAAAACATGGCGAGGGTCTGTGATTTACCGGTGACCAAACTTGGCGCCCATCCAGGTTCGCTGGGGTCTTACGTCGGGGAAACGCTGGGCATTCCAATTATCACGATGGAACTGCGCGCAACGGACAAAAATTTGACCGCCGATGAACTGTGGGCCAAGTACGGCCGCGCCATCCTCGCCGCCATCGTCTATCCCGAAATCCTCTACTAAACTAAACTTAAAAAACTCCAAAAAATTAGGGGTTTTTATGAAAAAACTCGTACATTGCGTTAGATTTCTAGGATTCCCATAGAACAGCGTAAAACTTCCGCCGATTCATGTCAAATGCGATTTTTGCCGCCCATAAACAGCGAGGGCCGGCAAGGTTTCCCTTGTCGGTCCTCATAATCCCACCTGTCCTGAGTTTGTTGAAGGAGTAATCACCAGATTGCAATCCCGATTTATCGGGATTCGCCCCAAAGGACTACCATCGGCCTGAATTATCTTTAGCCATTAACAGGAAAAAACTGACAGCGAGACCTTCGCTTCTTTATCAAAGCGATATCTCAAGCACTTATTACAGCACCGACATAATAGGATACGATATTGCCGACGGCAGCAATTAAGAATGCGTATTCCCATTTGAGTTGTGTGAATGTTTCCAGTTGAAACAGCTCATAGCGGCTGATTGCTTTAATCAAAACCCCATCGAGTGCGACAATCAATCCCTCCGCAACCCACAGATTCGACACTGCATCAAGAAGAGGCAAAAAAACCGCAAAATAAACCGTCAGGTTTCCTATAAACAGGGCGATAAATACAGGCGCGGGAGACATATCAAAAAAAAACAAGAGGATTGTTATTATGGCAACTTCTACTCCTATGGCAGAGCCAAGAACTATAACATAAGCCAGTCCGCCTATGGGGTCAATAATGATAGGATTTGCAAAGGCCACACCTGCTGAACAGAGCAACAGAAATAAGATGCTCCATTTTCTCATCTTCTCGCCCTTATATGCCCTTTTTATAAAATCGCCGAACTCCAATGTCCCTTTTTCTCCGCAAATCAGTGTAAAGTCCGTATTCAGCGATGTCAAACGCAATTTTGGCGGGGTTTAAAACAGCGAGGGCCGGGTGCGGTTAGCACTCGGCCCTCATAAATCCTGGCAATCACCTACTTTCGCCCCGAAGGACTATCATCGGCCGTACAAACTCAGCCAGCCAGATACTTCTCGATTAAACATTTCAATCCCGGCAGGTTGTTTTGGCAGGTTTCCCAGACAATACGTAAATTCACGCCCGCGTAATTGTGAATCAGCATGTTTCTCATATCGATAATATCACGAAAAGGTATTTCAGGCGCTTTCAGGCGAAATCCCTCGCTCAGCTTTATGCAAGCCTCGCCTATAATCTCCAACTGTCTGACAACCGCATCCGCTACAACTTCGTTTGAAGTGAACTGGCTATAATCCGCCGGGCCAATGTATTTCTCAGCCTTTCCAATCGCTTCGAGGATATGCCCCAAATAAAGGTTGTCATCTTTTATAGACACTCTGCGCCTCCCGCAGTACCTGTGGCCTGATGAATTTGCTCAGCGCTTCGGGGGTCACCAAATCCACTTTAATACCCAGCGACTCGCTCAGGTTTCTTTGAATTCTTGCGTATTCAAAAAAACCGATATGCGCATCATCCGTAAATTCCATAAGCACATCGATATCACTGTCCTGGGCAGGAGAGCCATTCACATAAGAACCGAATATTGCCGCCGATTTAATCTCCCGCAAATGAGGGCTGTGTTGAATCGCATTTAACAGTCTGGTTTTTATTTCCTGCCTCGTCATACCGGATAGTTTAAATCTTTGATTAGTATTTGTCAACAACCCCCGTAAAATAGCGAGGGCCGGCAAGGTTTCCCTTGTCGGCCCTCATAAATCCTGGCAATCACCTACTTTCGCCCCGAAGGACTATCATCGGCCGTACGGGCTTAGCTTCTGAGTTCGGAATGGGATCAGGCGTTTCCCCGTATGTAAGGTCACCAGGAATTCGTGAATCAGCTTTCGCTGAAATTCTCGGATACAAAAAACATAGCGGATACGACCAGCGCTCTTGCGCCAAATCTGTTGCGGCGACAAGCGCACAACCATCGATTGATATGGTCAAGTAATTGAGCGTTAGTACCGGTAAGCTGAATGGATTTCGCCACTTACACTCCCGGCCTATCAACCAGTTAGTCTAACTGGGCTCTCTCGGGCACAAGGCCCATGGAATCCTGATCTTGGAGGAGGCTTCCCGCTTAGATGCCTTCAGCGGTTATCCGTTCCCGACTTAGCTACCCGGCGGTGCCGCTAGCGCGACAGCCGGTACACCAGAGGTCAGTGCTTCCAAATCCTCTCGTACTAAAGAAACATCTCCGCAAGATTCCTACGCCCACGGCAGATAGGGACCGACCTGGCTCACGCCGGTCTGAACCCAGCTCGCGTACCACTTTAATCGGCGAACAGCCGAACCCTTGGGACCGCCTTCAGCCCCAGGATGTGATGGGCCGACATCGAGGTGCCAAACCGCCACGCCGCTATGAACGCTCGGTGGCGATCAGCCTGTTATCCCCAGAGTACCTTTTATCTGTTGAGCGATGGCCCTTCCACACGGGACCACCGGATCACTAAGTCCTGCTTTCGCATCTGATCGACCTATACGTCTCACAGTTAAGCACCCTTCTATCTTTGCACTCGTCGCGTGATTGCCAACCACGCTGAGGGTACCTTTGAACTCCTCCGTTACGCTTTGGGAGGAGACCGCCCCAGTCAAACTGCCCACCAAGCACTGTCCGGTACCCGGATTCACGGGCTACCGTTAGGCGACTAACATAGCAAGGGTGGTATTTCAACATTGGCTCCGCGACGCCCGAAAGCGCCGCCTCACAGCCTCCCACCTATCCTACGCAAGATATGCCAGGCGTCAATACCAGGCTACAGTAAAGGTTCACGGGGTCTTTCCGTCTTGCCGCGGGTACGTGGTATCTTCACCACATCTACAATTTCACCGAGTCGGTCTTTGAGACACTACTCCAGTCGTTACGCCGTTCATGCACGTCGGAACTTACCCGACAAGGAACTTCGCTACCTTAGGACCGTCATAGTTACGGCCGCCGTTTACCGGGGCTTCAGTTAGGAGCTTTACCCGCCTTGCGGCGAGCTGACCCATCCCCTTGACCTTCCGGCACCGAGCAGGCGTCATTCTCTATACATCCACTGTAAGTGTTGGCAGAGAACTGTGTTTTTGGTAAACAGTCGCCAGAGCCACTTCACTGCGCCCTCGGCAGGCATCTATTTACATAAATACCCCCGGAGGGACCCCTTATTGCGAACTTACGGGGTCAAATTGCCTAGTTCCTTAAAGACCGTTCTCTCGAGCGCCTGAGGATATTCTCCTCACCTACCTGTGTCAGTTTTAGTACGGTCACGCTGCCATCAACCTCTGGAAGTTATTTCTTGGCACCTTCGCCGGTCACTTCGGAATCGTAAATCGTCCTCGACCTTGCGGAACCCACACGACTAGTCATGGGATGACCCTAAAAGATGCGTCACTTCCTTCGTCCGACAACGTGGTGCAGGAATATTAACCTGCTGTCCATCGTCTACGCCTTTCGGCCTTGACTAAGGGGCCGACTAACCCTGGGCGGATTTACCTTCCCCAGGAAACCTTAGGTTTTCGGCGAGCGGGATTCTCACCCGCTTTATCGTTACTCATGCCGGCATAATCACTAGCAAACGCTCCACGACTCGTTTCCGTATCGCTTCGACGCTGTTTGCTACGCTCTCCTACCGCGTTCGGATACCAGATTCAATGTCTCGTAAGACATTGAACCCAGTACCCAGAACACCCGCAGCTTCGGTTTTTCGCTTATCCCCGTTCATTATCGGCACCCTACTGCTCGATCAGTAAGCTATTACGCACTTTTTAAATGGTGGCTGCTTCTAAGCCAACATCCTGATTGTTACAGCAATAGGACTTCCTTATACTAAACTTGGCGAAAATCCGGGACCTTAGCTGGCGGTCCGGGTTCTTTCCCTTTCGACCACGAACGTTATCGCCCGTAGACTGACTCCCGAGATAAATCCTGCGGTATTCGGAGTTTGGTAAGAGTAGGTAGTCTGGTGGACCCCTGTCTCCAATCAGTAGCTCTACCCCCGCAAGACAATGACTCGAGGCTAACCCTAAAGTTATTTCGGAGAGAACGAGATATCTCCACGTTTGATTAGACTTTTACTCCTCCCCACAGCTCATCCCGTAACTTTTCAACGTTCCTGGGTTCGGTCGTCCAGGGACTTTTACATCCCCTTCCACCTGGCCATGGGTTGATCACGTGGTTTCGCGTCTATCCCCTACGACTGTTCGCCCTATTCAGACTCGCTTTCGCTGCGGCTCCGCACCTGAGGTGCTTAACCTTGCCGTAAAAGATAACTCGCCGGCTCATTATGCAAAAGGCACGCAGTCAGCCATTTTCCGACAAGTCGGAACATAGGCCTCCTACAGCTTGTAAGTGTATGGTTTCAGGTCCTTTTCACTCCCCTAGTAGGGGTTCTTTTCATCGTTCAGTCGCCTTACTGGTTCACTATCGGATATCGAGTAGTACTTAGCCTTGGAGAGTGGGCTCCCCGGCTTCACACGGAGTTTCACGAGCTCCATGCTACTCTGGTACGCCACGCAAAAGTCGGGCTTTGGCCTACAGGACTATCACCTTCTGTGGTCAGACTTTCCAGACTGTTCAACTGGCTCTTCTTTTGCTGATGTGGCGCCCGCAACCCCAAGCCGAAGCTTGGTTTGGGCTGGTCCGCGTTCGCTCGCCGCTACTGACGGAGTCTCGGTTGATTTCCTTTCCTACAGGTACTGAGATGTTTCAGTTCCCTGCGTTCGCTTCGCACAGACTATGAATTCATCTGTGGATGACGGGAATCGGTTGCCCGTTCCCGACGGGTTTCCCCATTCGGACATCCCGGGATTAACGGTTGTTAGACACCTGCCCCGGGCTTATCGCAGTCCACCACGTCCTTCATCGCCTCTCGATACCAAGACATTCCCCATACACCCTTAGTAACTTGACCATATCAATCGAAGATTGACTGGCCGCCGCTGACAGATTCAGATGAATCTGTCGTGCACAGGTTTGGCACATAATTAAGCGCTAATTGCAGATTGCGAAGATAAACAACCCGGTAATTCAAAAACAAAATGAGAGATTGTCCATCTTACAATCTAAAATATCGCATCCGCTATGTACTTGTAAAAGAGCGTTATTGCCTCGGTTCTGCTCATACCGCCGCAAAACCGCATAAGCCGTTATTTCACTCCCGAATCAAACTGTTCGTTCGGGTCGCGGCTAACCGTCACCCCGAATCCCCTGTTTCAATTCACCGTCATCAGGAATCTATTTATTTCGGTCATCCGCCTCTGGCGGATTCCGCAATTTTACCTTTTGCTTTTCACGTCCTGAGCCCGGTCGAAGGGTTACTTTTAACTTTGAATCTTATCCACTGGAGACGATGGGAGTCGAACCCACGACCTCTGGCTTGCAAAGCCGGCGCTCTCCCAACTGAGCTACGTCCCCGGGTCCACTTCGCGGGAAACCCAAAATCTCGATTTTCGATTTTCGATTTTCCAAAACACTGGGCCCGGGAAGATTCGGACTTCCGACCTCACGCTTATCAGGCGTGCGCTCTAAACCAGCTGAGCTACGAGCCCGACTATTCAGCCGTCTTCGACTCGAAACCGCTGTCCTTGCCGGCCAGTCGGCTCTCAAGACTCAACCATTATCCACAATTCAAAGAGCAAAAAAAAATGCCGCTGCTCTTGCGATATCAGCGACATTGCTGAATGTTCGGGAGTTATTCACTCACCGCCGAGCAGTCAAATTAAAAAACTTCAGTTTTCTCAGGATTTTTCTCAACCCTTTATTCGTCCCTTTTTTACATTCCCGACGGTTTTGGCCGGGCTTGCGAAGGCCTACTCACTTACTACACGGCCTGTCGCAGGACGTTTCTGTTTCTTTCCACACCCTGACTACCTGTTTTTACAACTCCTGTCGAGAAATACCAGTCTATCCAAATTCGGACGCCCGTCAAGGACTTTTTATGAAAATTTTATCAAAAATTTATCGAAAACCATAACCCTTTACTCCCATTGCAGTTAAGGCAACACCCCACCGCCCGCGAATAATTAATGTGGCACAGACGCCCTCGGCTGTGATTTTATAGCTTACACCATGTTGTTGTCGGATTAATCCATGTAATTTTCACGGCCCAAAGGGCCAGGATAACTTAGCCCAGCCCAACGGGCTGGGTAAAGAACAAATCCCCAACCTTTTTCGCCTGGCTCAACCCCAAAGTCCCTGTCAAGGGTCTGACGCTGCAGAAAACGTAATTAGTGTGGCTGAAATATCTTCGAGATAAAGTTAAAGCTCTCGATTTTTCAGGACAGGTTTGATATTCTACCTGTGGCACAGCCATTGGAAATGAGGCTTGGCGACGTAGCTGAGCAAGACTATGTTGTGTTATATGGGAAATCCCAGATGAAAGGATTTTTTAATGAAAAGGGCGATAGATTGTATTATAAAAATAATTGTTTGTGCGGCATTGAGTATGTTCTCTGCAGGGATAATAATATTTATTTTATCCAAAGGTGGAGAAATCGCTAGCGGGATATTGTTTGGGTCTTTTATTGTGCCGTCAATATTCATTTATTACGTGTTGGATTATTTCCAAAAGAGTCGGAAGGTAAAAACTATAGGTTATATCATTCCTATTGTCGGGTGGAGTATATATTTGATAGCGTGTATCATACTTGATGCACAGAGGCAATCAAGTGAAGGTGCTGGTCAAATGGCCACAGTGATTTTAATAAGTGATTTTTTAGCTGGAGCTGTGGTATATATTTTTATGTCAAAGGTGAAATGGTTTAAGTGAACTACCACCGAGCAGGCTCGGTGGCTTCTGAGCCGAACGGGGGACGACATAATTAAAACACGCTCTCAAGACAAAAACACGTCAACTTGTCCCCCAGGGATTTATCCCCGAGGGACTTGTCCCATAGGGATTCCCCGATTTTATCCCAATGCCGGCAAATCGACGAATTCTTACACGCCGGCCAGCCATTGATCCTGTCTTCAATTGCATTTATCCGCAGTGTTGGCGGCGACGATATGGTATTTCGGTTTTGTGCTTATTTCTTGGGCCATTCGAATACAAGATCAAACTTTACCTTGCCATCTAATAATACCATTTCATAAACACTTATTGAATAAGGAACCTCTTTAGTCGACGGGATCTCTTTAACCGTCGGAGCTATTGCACTTACAAGTTCTGCTGTAGCTTTAATGGTTTCTGCAATTTTAGTATCCGAAATTTCGGCCAGCGAAGTAAGCTTCCAGCCGTTTTCAAGCGTGATCTTTGTATCGGATGTGCCGCTTCCCGGCTTGATCGTGATGCCATATTTATCCCTCAGGTCGGGCAGATAGACAATTTCCATTGAATAGGCTGCCTTGTCGGTGTTGGGCGTTACCGCGGCCTGTTCGGTAACCGTAGTAGTGGTCTTGGTACCACCCTTTTCAGTTACAGTTTCCGTAACCTTCGGTTTATATACTGTAGCCGATAGACCACGGGTGATGAGAAGATACGGCTTTGGCAGGTAGTAGGGAATACCCTCATCCTTTTCGCTGCTTAGTTTCTTTACCGTAACAGAGCCTCCGCAGCCTGCAAGAAGAATGGCGGACAGCACGCACAATGTAAGTCCAAGTGTCTTGCTCTTGTGATTCATAAATTATCTCCTTTCATATATGGCCGGTTGCCCTGCTTTTATCCAAAAAGCAGGTGTTATGTCACCCTGAACTTGCCGAATAGGTCATTTCCGCATAGGCGGGAATCCATTCCTCATTTCCCAATCGCTAATTTTAATATTGAACCTAACCCCTTTATTTCTCATCCTGATTCCTTAGATTCCAAGGCATCGGAACAAAGGTAATTTTGTATTGCCATCAATATTTGATGTTGGATTTCTACGAGGGTTTATTTCACAAACCTCTTTTAGCTTTATCCACTCCCAGCTAGCGGAAATATTATTTTCAAACATGTCTTTTATTGTCGTCATCTATTTTTAATAATAAAAGAAATTATATAGACAGCAAGAAATATAAAACTTAAAACAAAAGCCACTTCGGCCATTATTGTTGCTTTCACACCTGGGAGCCGTTTTTTTATCTCATCTAATTGTATCTGTATTTTGTTTATTTGTTGGATAAAATCGGGGTTTGAAACATCAATTTTAATAAGTCTGGTTTGAAGAGAAGCAACAAATATCATTCCATTAAATGCAAAAAACATAACCGAGGAAAACATTTGAAGAAGAACAATCACAATATAAATATATTTCCAGAACAACACATCGGCAATTAAAAACTTGTCTACAGAGGAAATAATCCAAACCAGAGAACCGACATTGATTGCCATTAACCAGCGAAAATGTTCTTTGATAGTAGATTCGAGAAAATCTGCCAATTGAAGATATATCTCCTTAATATAGAGTGTCGACTTCTCAAGTTCTTTTTCAATGTCTGAAAGCATTGAACGTCCAATTTCATTCTCGTTTCTCAAATTCATGCGGCAAATACCCTTATTTTGGTTTCCGTGATAACTTCTCTCGGTTCCCCGGCTTCTCGCAGGATAATTTACGGAGTCCGGAACCAATTCGCCATTTCCCGCTTCATTTTTCCTTCAACCTCATTCTTTAGTCGCGTTAAAAAATATTTCTCATATTTTATCTTACAGCCTCTCGCGAAATTACGGGAGCATTATAATTTCTCCTGTTCCCGTTATTTATAGTGCACCTTTACATATTCCTTTGCCAATATTTTCTTTAATCAAGCATCTGTTTTCACGTCCACAGCATTTGGTTATATAACCACAGCTTATTAAGGCTACTGGACACAATTTTTCCTCTGTTGGGATACAAACCAATTCGGCACCTTTGGGACCAAGCGGACAAACATTGCATAGTTTCTTAGTACACATCCTAGGTACAAAATCAAAGGTAATATCAAATTGTTCTGGGTAAAAGTTATGAATTTCCTTATTGTCTTTGTAACTATCAAAGAGGTTACGAATTATTTTGGGCATTTCCCAACTTCTTGGAATACTGTTTAGATCAATAACATTTTCAAATAGATTGTTTCTCGTTAATGGGTTGTTATTCCATACATCGCCGGGCAGTTCTATTAAGTGCATTGGCAACTGACTCCAAATGTTACTCACTGCCAAATAATCGTTATTATTGCAGACCTCCTTTATTCCGTTAATTATTATTTTATAGAATAATCCCTTTTTGTAATCTCGAATACAGCACCATAGTCTTTTTTTGTCATCCGTCGAATATCTCTTGAATTTATCGAGCTTGTTATTGAATTTATTTTGATTTTTCAAAATTTGAAGGATATTAGCAGAATCTGCTCTATTTCGATTGAGCTGATATGAAAGAAGATGCAGAGCGCAAGCAACCCGGAGTAAAATATCTTGCTCAGTTCCGACCTTTTGTAAGGCATCAACTATAAAAGACACAATATTCCTTTTATAAGTTTGATTGTCAAGTATTTCCAGTGTTTGCTTAATTGCCTCGAAGTCTACAGTTACATATCGAGAGGCAAAAGTGATACCTTTTCTTGTCGGAGATTTAAATCTATAATGGACTTCATCTTTTGTGGTGTAACTTTCATAATACTTTGTAAGGATTTGTTGGGACGACAATTGAGATCGTGAATATTCATATACCATCTCGGAAAAAACTGAGCCACCTTTGTCCCATACCTGCTCAAACGGCGTTCGTCTATCTGTTATATAACAGATCCAATGAGTAAGTACCTTTTCACAATTTGTCAAATCATCTCGAAAAAAGTTTACATAATTTTGAAGATTTTCCGGGTTCCATCTTTTGTTATCTAGCCAAGAAATTACATTAAAAATTCTGACAAGCTTTTCTTGATCAAGAATTTTTATCATAATATTCTCCTATTCACGAGAATTTAAAGTGTCACAAACCAATTCGCCCATTTCCCGCTTCATTTCCCTCGTCGCGTTGAAACGCAGTGAAAACGGACGCCCAATTTTTTCTTTTTGTTCTCCTCGTCTAAGAACTACGCCTGCCCGCCATAGTCTCGACGACGGCGGGAACAAAGAACTATGAACTTTTTCAGGTGTTTCCTTCTTGGTGCACGGGTATTATACAATCCTTACCCGTATTTTACAATCTACAATTTACAATCTACAATTCTAAACCTTTTTGCTCTTTTTCTACGAACTAAGAACCACGAACTACGAACTTTTCGCACGAAGTGCGACTGCACTATCTTGCTATCTTCAAAAATCCCATAAATTTTCTTCTCATTGTCTCACAAGCACTTACGTTTCGCGTTAGCGTCCCGATTCATCGAATTTCGACACAAATCCGCAACTCCGCCCCAATGATAGAGGGCCTCTTTTGCGCCCCAGAAAGGAGCATGACGTGTCATAGTTTTTATTGAAGTTTGAAGTTTCGAGTTTGTGGTTATTCGAGTTTGTTTCGAATTTCGAGATTCGGATTTCGGATTTGAGGAATTACTGCGCACCCACTGCAAAACAGGTTTTAAAAACGTGTCAAAAGTGAGTCAAAATATGACAAAAAAAGCCAATTCAAACCCAAACGAACCCAAACGAAGCCGACTTATTTGGCTTTGCTTGGCCTCGCTCGCATCGGCGGGCGGATGAGAATGGGCGACCAAAAAGCTCGTCGGAATCCTGCCCGCCGCAAGCGACCGGCCATGCAAAAAATCCAATCTGCGAAAATCGGCGGAATCTGTGGTTCCATCTGTTTCACAAAAACGAACCCAATTTCAAAACACAAAAAACCTTGATATCGCGTCAAAAACGCAGGAATGGAGGCCAAAAAGTTAACCAAAAAAACGAAACGAACCCAATTTTGCCCAAAGGAAAATCTACCCGTTTTGGTATTTGCTGGTGATATAGACGGCTTGTGAAGCCAGCAGATTGGGCAGCAGTCTGACCGCTACAGTACTGAATCGGCCCAGTGGGATCTTCTTTTCGATATGAATATTCAACTCGGCGCAAAAACGGTCAAAATCCTTAAGCGACAAAAAATGTATATTGGGCGAATTGTGCCAGCGGAACGGCAACTGCCGCGTCTGCGGCGCACGACCGCCAAAGAACATCTGCAGCCGGCAGGCCCAGTGCGCGAAATTGGGAAAGCTTACAATCACCTTCTTGCCGACGCGAAGCAGTTCCCGGATGACCTTTTCCGGGTCGCGCAGCGTCTGCAAAGTCTGCGACAGAATCACGTAATCAAAACTGTCGGTGGCAAACTGCGATAATCCCCGCTCGATATCCCGGTGCAGCACCGACAAGCCTCGTCCGACGCAATGCACCACAAGGTCTTCGTCCAGTTCAATGCCCATCCCATCGACATTTTTATCCGTCACGAGGCGGGCCAGCAGTTCGCCGTCGCCGCAGCCTAAATCCAGCACCCGGCTGTTTGATGCAATCACCGCGTCAATCAATTCATAATCCACCCTCGCCCGTTTGGAGCGTTCGATGGTTTTAAGCCGTTTGGACGGGGCTTTTTCACAAAGACATTTCTGTCCCGTGCGGATGCGATGCAGCGTCAATTCAAGAAATCCCGCGATGAGCTTGTCCTGCAACGGACACTCCAGCAGAAAGGCGTCGTGTCCGTAAGGAGAGTGGATATTGCAGTAGGTCACGTCCTTGCCTTCGGCGCTCAACGCTTCGACAATTTCCTCGGACTGCGCCGGCGGAAACAGCCAGTCGCTCGAAAAACTGATGACCAGAAACCGGCTGCGCGTCCCGGCAAAGGCGCTGCGAACCGAGCCATACTCACGGTTCAGGTCAAAATAGTCCATCGCCTTGGTGATATATAGATAGCTGTTAGCGTCAAACCGTTCGACAAAACTCTGTCCCTGATAATCCAGATAAGTCTCCACGGCGAATTCGGAATCAAAATCATATTTGTACTTTTCCGCGTCGTAGAGCTGGCGTCCGAATTTTTCGCGCATGGATTGTTCGGACAAATACGTAATATGCCCGATCATCCGGGCGATGCCTAAGCC
>Ga0315288_10003377_pt1 | contig 20410 bp, 22 predicted proteins | sample YL17G11_20_MG_FD_203454 | JGI IMG/M metagenome (GOLD analysis project Ga0315288, IMG submission 203454) | Sediment microbial communities from Yellowstone Lake, YNP, Wyoming, USA - YL17G11_20 | ecosystem: Environmental > Aquatic > Freshwater > Lake > Sediment | place: USA: Wyoming | collected... | reverse complement strand
AGTTACCCCATCTTCTGAACCAGCCCTCAGCCTTGGAAATCCTGCTCTCCGTAACAAGCACGTACTTGCCGTACCTGTCCACCACAACTCTTCCCTCTTTCCCAATCAAGTAACCCACTGCCGCTCCGACAGTCGAGCCCAACCCACCAGCGACCGCTACGACTAGGGGGCTTATGCCAGCATACCCCGCAGTCACGAGAATGATCTCCGAGGGTACAGGTACTACGCTCGACTCCAAGACCATGCCTACAAAGACCCCATACCCTCCCCACTCTCCGACTAGTCTCAGCACCCAAGATACAAAACCCTCTAGCAAGCCCGATTGCTCCGTCTTTTTCCGGTCTATGTATTGCTTGAGGGGCTGTCTTATAATCTCACGTGAGACACTCTCGGTGGTCCGCGTCATCTATCGTCCGAATCATGATTCGGCTAGAGAGCGTCAGCTGGTCAACCTCAAATTGGATATTGGCATTCTGCAGAGTTGCATCCGACTTGCAGCCTATCAACTAACAAACCGAAAGGAATACCGTGCAGATTAGGCCGTCGAAGGCCTTCTCAACATACGCGGCAGGGTAGCTGCTGGGTCAGGTATCTCGCCGGGGGAAGCTGATAGTAGTACTCCTGTGGAGGCGGCATGTAGACCGCGGGTTGTGGGGGTGGCTGGTAGAAATATCCCATAGGTGGCGGCTGATAGAATACCCTCTGCGGTGGTTGCGGAACTAGATACTCTTGGGGTGGAGGTTGGTAGAAAACCTCAGGAGGCTGGACTATGAGATATTCCTGCGGAGGAGGCTGATATGCATATACGTCCGGTGGTCGCGGAACGAGGTACTGCTGAGCTGGAGGCAAATATGCAGCTTTCTGTGCGGGTCTGGTCATATAATAATATGACAATCTGTTTACCTCGACTTTGTACCCATAAGCTTCGCTTCTTGAAATAAGAATCTTTCGCCGTTTCTGCCAAGATGCAAGGAGTATATTGCGCTAGCGCAGGTACTACAAGAAATTTGACTTGAGATGGTAGGAGCTTCTATAGGCTCAGCTTTGCTTCCGAGGTGGCAAAGAGCAGTTGGGGGAGCGTCTGGCGTCATTCCGTGGGAAGAAGTCTAGACCTAACTCGTGAAGGAATTGACTAGCTAGCGCGCGCTCTCAAGAATCGTGTGTCAGTCGCAGAGTGATTATTGTTGTCTTCATAACATAGTCCGAGCAAAAACTCAAAAAGTCCTGGCGCAATCTTAGAGTTTGGAAGAATTTCTATGTCAAGAGGCTGTTGTGCTTACCTATTCTTGTCCATTCTCCTCTTCGAAATATTGTCTGTTTCCGCATCTTCGGGAAGAGATCTCATTGTGAATGGAGGTTTTGAGTCGCAGTTTGAGGGGTGGGAACCTTACGTCTATGATGAAGTCTATGGGCGAGTGGACCTTACCTCTGGAACAAGTCATTCAGGTACCTGGAGTTTGAGGACTTACATCAATCCTGCCAGAGAGATTCCCTACACCCGAAAGAGGGGGGGAGGTGTCAAGCAAGTTCTATCTAACAATGTGGAAGACCTGAATATGGTGCTTGATTTTTGGGTCATGCCCGCAATCATAGATCAGAACAGCTACACGAACATAAGATCTGTCGTTCACATGGAGCTGAAGGACGGCCGGTCGGTCAATATTTCGTACTATTTGGCTTGGGCGCCTCCCGCGCTAGGCGAATTCCTTTACAATACTTCGGACAGTACGATCTTCTTTTTGCCGGCTCTACTTCATCAGTGGTCTAATGTCAAACGCGAGATCAAAGGTGACTTCGAGTCTCGATTCGGAAATTCCAAGGGTGTTATCCTTTCGCACCTATGGACCCTCTTTGAAATGACGACAGTCTCACACATGACTACTCCTGATGCGTTTTGGGACGATATTAGCATGGTGGCACAGGCTCAGTCACAGACATCTTCCAGCCCAACGCAGACCACGACACCTTCACCTAATCCACAATCCTCTTCGTCGAGCTCCTCTGTGACTTCGACCACCACAGCATCAGTGACAAAGCCCACAGAGCGAGGACTCAGCATTGAGAGTACTATCGAGAAGAATGGTATCTTGATCCTTCTGTTGCTAGCGACAATTCTTGGAATGGGAGCCGTTGCAGTTAGAAAGAGCTCTCACAGAAGGTCTGAGGCGACTGAATCTCCCAAGAAGCATTGCATGAACTGCGGTGAGGAGATGGATGCGGATAGCAAGTACTGCGAACGTTGTGGAGCAAGACAGTAGGGTGCACACGCTCAGTCGATCTGGAGAGGCGGGCGCTAATAGCTCAAGCTACGAATATGTTGAGGAAATGCCTAAGAACAGGTTCGGTCTACCTACTATCGGTAGGCAATGACGAGTCTGGCCCAACTGAAAGAGTGATATAGATCTTGAGTGCGGGAGCCTACCATCATCATAGCAAATCTATATGTTGACGCCATCTAACCCACACAGGTTTGAATAATGCAACGTTTTCCTTTAGGCAAAGTCCCTGCCTCTGATCTTCAAAGAATTGTCTTCAGAAATCTGGGCGTTCCAAACAAGAGGCTTCTGCTTGGGCCCAAGATCGGGGAAGACGCTGCAGTAGTCGAAATGGATGATTCTCTGATAGTCCTTTCAACGGACCCCATCGCTGGTGCTTTAGCCAATATCGGTTGGCTTTCCGTGCACATTAACGCAAATGATGTTGCGACCCGAGGTGCAAGACCAGTGTGGTATCTATGCTCAATAATGCTTCCGGAAGGCTCGGGGAAGTCGACTCTCAAAAGGATCATGGCTCAGATAGACCGCGCATCTCGTGAACTGGGGATAACGGTTGTGGGGGGGCACTCAGAAACAACGCCCCTGTTGGGGCGACCCATAATCGTAGGGTTCATGGTTGGTGAAGTGAAATCGAACAGATATGTTACTTCAGGAGGTGCAGTTGTCGGCGATAAGTTAATAATTACAAAGACCGCTGGAATAGAAGGAACTGCAATTATCGCTAATGATCATGAAGAACTGTTGAGGAAGAGAGTGGCTAAAGAGGTAGTTAGAAAAGCCCAGAAACTCTACGAGAGAATCAGTGTGGTTAAGGATGCGATGATTGCTATGGATACTGGAGGCGTAAGTGCAATGCATGATCCGACCGAAGGAGGCGTTCTCTGCGGGGTCTGGGAACTGGCAGAAGCATCCCACCTTGGGGTTAGGATCAACAATGCGAAGATTCCGGTGTCCATTGAGACCGAGGCCATTTGTGGACGACTAAATATTGATCCACTCAGGATAATGGCTTCTGGGTCGCTGCTTATTGCAGCGAAGTCCTCATATGCGGCAAGAATAGTAGCCAAGTTGATAAGCGAGGGAATCCCGGCAACTGAGATAGGGCAGTTCACAAGATATCGCGATGGCCGAGTAATGATTGGCAGGGACAATTCAGAAATGAACCTTAGACCACCTTTCCAAGATGAAGTTTATCAAGTCCTCAATAGGCCGAGATAGGACAAAGGTTGTGCCTGGCAAGTTTGGATCTGAACAGGAACAAGTGGCTAATTATCTCTGCGTGCTCCGGTTTATTTGTGTTGGGAATAGTCCTTTGCTTCATCACGAAACATCCAACGTCTGTGGTATATGGGGAACAGTTTGTCAAAGACGAGATAGCTCTGATCACGTTTGTCCAGTTTAAACCAATAACCTTGATCTTTGTATTTGGTTTCTTGTTCTATGCTTCGTTGATACAGCATCTTGAGAGAAAAATAGCTGCCCTGAGCAACGATGTTCGTACTTTCCTTTTTATTGCTGCATTCGTCGTGGCGGCCGGGTCCCTATATGAATTATTCTTCAATTTCACGCTTTGGGGGGCTTTGATGTCGACGACGGGCGTTGCCAACCCCGACATCTTAGTCAACAAATTCCCAAATCCCACGACCGCCGTCTCAATGGTCTACGCGAGCAAAATCGTTATTCTCATCTTTGCTGTCTCATTATACTCGATGTACTTCCTGAACAGGCTTGAGAAGATTGGTACTTGTCAAACTGCTGACCCTAATTAGAACTAGGGCGCGGGTAGGGGCTTCGTAGAATCTATAAGTATCGAGACGATAACCCAGAAGCACGAATACAAGAACATCATTTCCAAATCAGAGATGATTATGAGAAACAGGAAAGCACCGGGGCAATACACATGGAAAAGACAAGTAGATTCAAGATGGTCGATATATCTCCTAAAGAGGTGGTTACTCGAGAGGCTACGGCCGTAGGCAGACTAAGGCTTAGGCCCGAGACTGCAAGGCGACTTAGAGAGGGCAAGATCGAGAAGGGCGATCCAATATCGATCGCAGAGGTCGCCGCCACGCTTGCTGCAAAGAACACAAGTCAACTTATCCCTATGTGTCACAACATTCCGCTTTCAAAGGTCGAGACGTCAGCATCGGTAGGTGATGACTTCATCGAAGCGGAGGCACGTGTCAAGGCCACCGCCAAAACAGGAGTCGAGATGGAGGCCCTTGTCGCCGTTACGATGTACCTTCTGAATATCTGGGATATGGTCAAGAAGGTTGAAAAGGACGACCATGGACAGTATCCTGAAACTTGGATCGAGTTCATAAAAGTCAAAGAGAAACTGAAGGCATCAACCGGATGAGCGAAACCTCCAAACTTCACAAGGCAAGAGCAACCCGCAGCAAAGGGGTCCTCATAATAACGTGCAGCACCTCAAGGGCTCGCCTATTAGCGTCAGGGGAGAACCTCACGGATCCCTCAGGTGACCTAATTGAAAGCAGAATGAAAGAGCACGGACATGTCGTCTTCGGAAGGAGGCTATTACCAGATAACCAAGAGATACTTCTCTCAACGCTTACAGATGCACTTCAAAATCCTGACGTTGACACCGTAATAGTAACTGGAGGAACGGGTATCTCACAAGACGATATCACGATAGAGGTTGCTGAGAGATTGTTTGATAAAAGGCTTCCAGGCTTTGGTGAGATCTTCAGGCGAATAAGTTACGACGAGATGGGTTCTGCCGCAGTCCTAACACGAGCCACCGCAGGAATCGCCTCAAAAAAACCAATATTTTGCATCCCTGGTTCACCGGATGCTGTCAGAAAAGCACTTGACAAGTTGATTCTACCAGAAATTTCACATGTCCTCAAACATGCACAAGGCCGCTGAATGCTATTGATCACTGACCGATACTGTCGCCCCATCGTCAACCTGCGCATATCACTGACGCAACAATGTGACTTGGAATGCTTCTACTGCCACAGAGAGGGTCAAGAACATTCCCACGCTGAGATGACGCCTGAGGAAATCTTCAAGATAACAAGGATGGGAACAGAGTTTGGAATAAGGAGGATTAAGCTGACCGGTGGAGAACCACTCACCAGGACAGACCTCCCCCAAATAGTCCATCTCCTTTCAAGTCTGACAGATATTCAGGAAATCTCTCTTGTAACGAACGCGAGACAGTTGACGTTGGAGAGGGCGCTTGAGCTAAAGCGGTCAGGACTAGACAGGGTCAACGTTAACCTTCCATCGGTAAATGAGGACACGTACAGAAAGATCGTGGGAAGAGATATTCGCCAGGCCTTGGCTGGTGTGAAGGCGGCTGCAAAAGCGGGGCTTAACCCGATAAAAGTAAATGTGGTCTTGTTACGCGGACTAAACTCAGACGAAGTCCAGTCCATGATGCGTTTTGCAGAGAACATCGGGGCTGTACTTCAGCTGATAGAGCTCGAGCCTGTGAAGAAGGGCGAGGAATTCTACACACAGTACCATTATCCTCTTGATGATCTTGAACGGGAGCTGTCCTCAAAGGCCAGCAGCGTTAGAGTCAGACACTCGATGCAGAATAGAAGGGTCTACACAGTTGGAGGGCTTGATGTAGAGATAGTCAAGCCAGTGGAGAATAGTGAGTTTTGCATGCACTGTACCAAGCTTAGGCTGACTAGTGATGGCAAATTGAAGCCTTGTCTTATGAGTCAAGAGCATCTGCTGGACATATTGACACCGTTGAGGCGTGGCGAAGATTCTGGGATTCTGCGTCAGATCTTCAAAGAGGCCATAGACCTCCGAAGGCCCTACTACTCAACTGTAGGGACTAGCTCTATTCGGTAGTTCGCAAAAAAAGAGTCCGAGAGACTCATGCACGCGAGGCGATCATTTTACTATCTAATTGTGTGAGTAGCAAATTCGTGCTAGATCATTCCTCGGCTCATCTACTCTTCCGAAACCGAACCTGACCAGCTGGATCATATTGCCATTTTTCTCATTGGCCAACGAATGCTCCCCCAGGCCGGATATCACTGTTGCATTTGGCATCACGATCTCGACTCTAAGATTACCCTCGATTGGTAGCCAGTGGATGAGCGGAGCGCCCAGCTTCCGGGCCTCAGGATAGTCTTTGCTGTGCAGTCTGGCTTGGACTGTGTTCTCGTATGATCTGACATATTCCACATTGAAGAGCTCCATCAGTCTGACATGCCCCTTTTTCAAGACCTCTAAGTCCTTTCTCGAGATCAGTATTCTCGCCGTGTAGTCTTTCGGCGTAACGACGAGTGTCCGAAATCCCTTGGTCTTATCATTTGGATTTAGCAACGGCTTTGCGATTTGTTGCTCGGCTACGCCTTCAACCAGAAGCTCCATCGGTTCATGGACAAAGAAGTATCTGTTGGCTACTCGGTCGATTATCTTCCTGTTGATTGCGTAGATGTTCTCCCAGCTTAGTGTTGCGTCGACTGGTCTTGGACCCACCTCGATAGCAACACTGCGTAGCGCCTCTGGAGTTATTCCTCTTCTCTTTAGGGCGATGAGGGTGGCTAGTCTTGGGTCGTCAAGGCTCTTCACTGAGCCATCAGTAAGCATCTGAATTATCTTCGATTTGCTGAGTGTCGCGCCCTCAACTTTGAGTCTGCCATAGTGGATCGTTTCTGGATAAGTCCATGAGAAGTGCTTGTACATGTAGAGTTGTCTGGTCGTGTTTGTTAGGTGTTCTTTGCCTCTAATTATGTGGGTGATGTCCATGAGGTGGTCGTCTATGCCGGTTGAGAAGTTGTAGAGCGGCCATACTCTGTACTTTGAGCCGACTCTTGGGTGAGGATTCTTCTCAGTGTCTATTATTCTGAGTGCAGGCCAGTCCCTGACAGCGGGATTTGGATGAGAGAGATCTGTCTTGACGCGCACAACAGCCTCGCCTTCAACGTAACTTCCGTTGAGCATTCTGTCCCATCGGTCCAGCTGGTCTTGCGGAGAAAGATCCCTGCAATCGCAGGGTTTCATATCCAGAAGGCCTGCTTTGAAGGATTCAGTATTGCATGTGCATACGTATGCTCCACCAGTTTCCAGAAGGCTTCTGGCATGTTCATAATAGATGGAGACCCGATCGCTCTGAATATACTCAGCATCCCATTTGCAGCCAAGCCAGGAGAGGTCTCCTCTTATCATCTCATAGAATTCAAGTGCGGATTTCTTTATTCGTGGGTCTGTGTCTTCGAATCTCAGGATAAACTCCCCGCTGTAGACTCGTGCATAATCATGGGAGAGGATTATCGCTCTGACTGAGCCTAGATGGAGAGCGCAGTCAGGGTTTGGTGAGAATCTTGTAACAACCTGTTTGTATTTCTCGAAATTGTGTAAAGGAGGAAGGCCTTTTGGCTTTTCAGTTCTAGCCGACTCAGTGGTCTCAGGCCATTTCTCTTCCAGGAGAGCCTTTTGATCTTCAAGGGTCAGCCTATTTGTTTCCTGAACAATCTCAGAGACGAGCTTTGTGATCGCTTTAGCCTGCTTTCTCAGCTCGGCTTTCTCCCCAAGGACTCTGCCAACAACCGCTCCAACATCAGCCTTCCCATCATGGGCGACCGCGTTGAGGAGTGAGTGTTTTCTTATGTCTTCTCGTAAGTCATCACAATTGCTCAAGACGATCACTGTCAATGCTTGAACGACAGACTGCAAACAAGACATTATGGCGCGCGCGGTTATGTGCCTGACTCCCAACTCTTCAAGTACTTAGTTTGCTCTTCGGTTAAGATATCAATAGTCACTCCAGCGCTTTCAAGAGCCATTTGAGCAATATTCCTGTCAATCTCTTCAGGAACCCTGTATACCTTCTTCTCCAACTCACGCCCATTCTTAGCAATGTACTCTGCACAGAGAGCTTGGTTTGCAAAGGACATCATCATGACCTCGCATGGATGACCTTCCGCTGCACCAAGATTCACCAACCTGCCCTCGGCAAGAAGATACAGCTTCTTTCCATCCTTCAATGTGAATTCTTCCACGTTGGGCCTCACTTTTCTCTTGGATTTCGATATTGACTCTAGTTCGTCAACCTTGACCTCGATGTTGAAGTGACCTGAATTTGCCAAGATCGCACCATCCTTCATTCTCTCCATCTCTCTACTTGTGACGACACCGACATCACCCGTTGCTGTTACGAATATGTCGCCGATCTTTGCTGCTTCTCGGATCGGCATGACACGGTAACCATCCATTACAGCCTCGAGGGCTCTAAGAGGATCAACTTCCGTGACGATCACATTTGATCCCATCCCTCTGGCCCTATTCGCTATTCCCCTCCCGCACCAGCCGTAGCCACACACAACAAAATTCTTCCCGGCAAGAAGCAACGAGGTGGCCCTTAGGATTCCATCTATAGTACTCTGACCCGTCCCATATCTGTTGTCGAACAGATATTTTGTATACGCGTCGTTGACAGCGATTATGGGATATTTGAGTGCACCCGAATCAGTCATCGCCCTCAACCTAATCACGCCGCTAGTCGTTTCCTCTGTTCCAGCTATCACTTCTTCAGCGAGACGCGGAAGTTTAGTATGTATCAGGCTGACCAGATCCGCCCCATCATCCAAAGTTATGTTTGGGGCACGCCCGGCAACCCTCTCCAGACACCAATAATACTCATCATTGCTCTCCCCCCGCCAAGCATAGACCTGAACCCCCTCCTTGGCCAGCGCGGCTGCAACATCATCTTGTGTTGAGAGAGGATTTGAGCCGCACAATGCTACCTCTGCCCCGCCAGCCACTAGGGTGCGCACAAGAACCGCAGTCTCCTTAGTCACGTGCAAACAAGCGCCCAATCGGAGGTTCTTCAGTGGTCTCCTCTTTTCAAAGTCTCTTCTAACAGCCATCATCACTGGCATGTGGGCTTCTGCCCAGGTGATCGACCTTAGCCCATCCTCTAAGAGGGCCTCATCTCTGACTTTGTATTCCATGCAGATCGCTGTCCAATCTCCTCATTATTCAACTTGGCTCTTTCTCAAGGTAAGATTCAACCTTTGCTGGGTCAAACGTTTCCTCCCCCAGCACATTAATCACGAAGTTGAAGATTTTTCTTCTACTTCTTGTCTCGAGATCTGGATAGTACTGAGGGTGAGCGACTACCATTCCTCTGAAGGCATAGAAAGGCGCCATTACTTTGAAGATCTCAGTGTCGCCAGTCTTCTCCAAGTAGCGGTTCAGGAAAACCTCGAAGAGTTCTCTGAATGTCGGAATCAGTCTTCCATGCTTCCATATGCTGAAGAATATGTAGTTAATGCTCATGCCAGTGACGTCGTCTGCAGGTTCTCCAAACTCCTCCCTTGAGAGATCCAACGCCAGTATCGAATTCTCATTAGTGAACCTGACATTCCCAAACGGATGTATGTCTCCGTGAATCCTACTGCATCTATGAAAAAGGTACTTGATCTTGTTTCTCCAACGGACAGCTTCAGTCTCAATTCTCTCCAATTCCTCATTAGATGTGAATTCCAGATTCTCAGGGTCAGGATAAGTGTCGATGACTCCCATGAGCATCTCACCGTGACCAATCAAGTCACGTATATGTCTCTTGTACAGGATTGCGCTAGGCTTCTTCGTGGAATGGAGACCTGATAGGTAGTCAGCGATTTCTTTTGCACGAATCTTGTCAGTATCCGAAATCGTCCCATTCTCAGAGATTCTGAACAAGTCTTGTGAATATGACGGGTTCTCTGATTCTTTTACTTCCTCCATAAAATGGAGAAACTCAACAGAGTCGCCGATTGATCTGATTGACCCGTCTTGCATAAGGGTGGCCACATCATACGAGTTGGTGCATGTTCCTCTGGGGGCCAGTCTGATCAGTCTATGCTGAAGTAGAAGAACTGCGCAGCGGTCTCCCAAGTAATCATGTCCCCAGCCAGTGTCTCCACGCACAATCCTCATTACGATTCTTCCAGTTTTGTGACCGTTTGAGAAAACGACTAGAAATCCTGCATTGTGAAAGCCCTCTCCCAGTTTCTCGATAGAAATCAGATTTACCGGGTACCCCAATACAGTTTGTAGGTAAGATTCAATTTGTTTTGAGTCCATATCATAGGCGGCAGAGCCAACTTGGATCTTCAATCAAGAACCACCTGCACAAATCCTTCAGTTTCATTCCTTAGGAGAGCAATTACTATTACATCGTCGAAAGCACTCATAAGAGGATCTCTATTCTCTCGATGGGCAACCTTCCAGGAGCCAGGTCTTTAATATCGAAGACTCATCTATGATTGAGACCCGTGGACTCTAAAGGCTGGGCGATCTGGATCACAGGGCTTCCTGGTAGTGGCAAATCAATCGTGGCCAGACGACTACATCAGGTTCTCTCAGAAAAGGGTGTAAAATCTCAGGTACTATCATCAGATGCTCTTCGCAAGGACGTGACGCCTGAGCCCACATATTCAGAATATGAAAGAGAACTCGTCTATCGCGTCATAATACTCACGGCCAAACTCCTGACAGAAAATGGGGTCAATGTAATAATTGATGCAACTGGGAATCTCAGAAGGTACAGGGATTCATGTAGAAGGGAGCTGAGCAGCTTCCTTGAGGTCTATCTAAGATGCCCTCTAGAGGCGTGTATGAGTAGAGAAGAATCCCGCGAAGAGACCTATTTGGCACCTAGAGAGATATACCGAAGGGCGAAAGCTGGAGAGAGCACAACAGTTCCAGGGATTGGTAGCCCTTATGAAATTCCAGAACGACCTGAGGTTGTTGTCGACTCCGACCGGAAATCTCCAGAAGAGATAGTGCAGAAAGTGCTTGAAAAGCTCAGGAAAGAAGGGCTCATAACATGACACTCACAACACACGTGCGAAAGGATGCTTTTCTTGCAGGTGTGGTAAACCAATAAATATCGATGGTAGCGCTTAAGCTAGAAGCCTAGACGAAATTGGAGCTGCCTTCCAGGCTGCTAAGAGACGTTTGGCGTCTACGAGTGAGATCTGATGAGCCAGGAAAAACCATTCACAGTGAAATCGTTTCAGGATTATCTCAAAGAGAAGAAAATGATGGGCAACTCCTGCGATGAATGCAAGAACCTTATGATTCCTCCAAGAATGCTTTGCACAAAATGCAGAGGGAAGAAGCTTAGGTGGTCTCAGTTCCGCGGCGAAGGTTCCTTGGAGACGTTCACTATCGTGTATGTTCCACCCTCCTTTCTCAAAGACAAGACTCCCTACGCAATTGGCATAGTGAGGCTCGACGAAGGGCCTAAGGTAACCGCACGCTTGGTGAATGTAGATGTCGAAAGGCCGGAAACAATCAAGATGAGTATGAGAGTGATTGTCGAATACATGCAAGAAGGCACCCAGCCCTTTTTGGCCTTTAAGCCTGCCTAAGTTGGAGCAGGCTAGTTTTTACACCAATCTAACAAACAATATTGTCTTAAGAAATCAACTTCAGACATTTAATTAAGCGTTCAAAAGCTGAGCACGAGAATCGACATGATTCCACAGCTTAGTCGCTTTTTTGTGTCAAACATTGCTTCTCAATAGCTCATATGGACAACCATATTCTTGTTATTTTGACAAGTTTCTTATGAGAATTCTCAAGTTGAGTTTCAGTTTAATGGAATACCACAATTAAATTTGTGCAATATACAACTGCACAGGAAATCGTGTAATGCCCAGAGATATTATGAAGAATTGGGACAGCGGCAAAGAACCGCCAGTAAACTTCTCGCGCATCTCAGGAATTGTTCGCCCACAAATGCCTGTGAAAGAGAAGATCGCTCAATCTGTATTCAAACTCAAGATCCAGCAAAGCAAACTCGAGAACTCCGCTCACAAGATGCAGAGGCATGACAAGAATCTATTCGATAAATGCATCTCTGCCCAGATGGCCAAGGATAGCGCCAGAGCAGCATTGTACGCCAGTGAATGTGCAGAAATCAGAAAAATGGCATCAACAGTATTGCGATGCCAGCTGGCTTTAGAGAAGGCAATCATTAGGCTAGAGAATATAGAGATATGGGGTGAGGCCGCATCAATGCTGAGGCCGGTAGCAGGCGTCGTCACCTCTATCAAGTCTCAGATTAGCGGAATCATGCCTGAAGTCTCATATGCTCTAGGGGAAATAGTCGAATCTCTAAACAGTACATCCCTTGAAGTCGGGGAAGTCACAGGTCAACAATATGATGAAGGTGCTTCCGACACTGCAACTCAACAGATACTGAGCGAGGCTAACGCCGTCGCTGCACAGAGAATGAATGAGAAGTTTCCAGATCTACCTAAGGTCGCGGAGCGAGCTGGCTTCACATATCCAGAATCCGGCACGACTTAGTCTAGAACCCGAAATGATGAGGTTGAGCTGCCATGAACATGAATGACCTTAGAAAATTCGTAGGAAAGACCGTGAAGGATCCTTACGGGAAAGATCTAGGCAAGCTTGTGGGAATAACTTCCAACATCAAAGGCGAGATCAGTGACGTGAGCCTTGAACTTTACAACGGGGATTTCGCTAGCTTCCCAAGCAAACAACTCTCACTCAACGGAATGACGCTTATCCTTCTATATGACTGGGCAATTGAAGCAGAAGAGCTTACACGAGAACTTGACCTGCTAAGACGCAGAGACCAAGCACTGAATGAACTGACTGTGAGTGGTGATGTTAATGAGGCCATGTACGAGCAACTAAAAGAACAGTTCAGGCAAGCGCGAGATGACCTTTTGAAAAGAAGTGGCGGAGCAATTCAGAAGCTTGCGGAAAGAGCGCAAATGCTCGATGAAAAGGTGAAAGTGATACAGTCATTGATGGCCAACAACAAGATGCACTACACGTCAGGAGAGATAGCGGAAGATGGATACAACCTGGCGAATGAGTCCATTCAGAACGGCTTGCGTCATTTCTTGTCTGAGAAAAAGAACATTGATGAGCAGATTAACGGTCTCATCGCTCTAAGGGACAGCGCAGAAGACGTTGGAATCCAAACAAAGGAGACAGAGACGAAATCCCCACAGGTGCCAGAAGAGCCAGCAGGACTCACAAAGACCATCGGTCTAACAAAGACTGGAGGTCCTATAGTCGTAGTCCGAATGCAGCCGTAAGGGGGATCAGCCATTTTTTTTCCTAGACGGAAAGGCGAAAAGACCAGAATCTCGCCTTCCCTGAAGGAAGGGCTCTCGGACGTTCAGTACAAATTAAGCCTACAAAAAGACAAACTAGACCAGACTACTGAGAGGCTAATCCAAAGAGACAAAGAGATCTTTCAGAGATGCATTGGCGCAGAGATGACTTGCGACAAAAGTCACGCCCGGATGTACGCTAATGAGTGCGCCGAAATTAGAAAAATGTACACAACTGCAAAGAGCGTTCAGTTGGCACTAGAACGAGTCGTTCTTAGACTCGACACAATAATCCAATTTGGCGAAGCAGTAGTAGAGCTAGCGCCAATAATGGATGTTGTCAGAGGGACCAAAGGATCTATAGTTGGCTTGGTTCCAGAAGTGGCGGGTGAACTAGACAGGGTTGCATCGATGCTATTTGAACTTGGCGAAGAGGTCGGTCAGGTGACTCAGGCTGATCTTGAGATTAGGGTCACCAGTGAAGAGGCAAAGAGAATATTGGAGGTGTCCAAGAGCATAGCGGATGAAAAGGCGCGCGAGAAGTTTCCCGAATTGCCAGTTTCGGAATTGACAGCGGCCCCGACTGAGACCAGAAATGAGTCCACGGGGGATAAACCCGACCCCTCTCTTCTTGACCAGGTCTTATTTTACATAGAATCTCATGCCGGAAAGGTGTCAGTCTCAGAATGCGCCAGCAAACTTTCGAAAACTCCAGAGGATGTGATCAAGGCTATAGACCAACTGAGAGAAGTCGGAAAGCTTGATGTGGTATGGGAGAAGGAGTGAGTTGGTCTCTTTATCTTTACACGGAGAGTTATGGTGACGGATTTGTCAGCATCTGAAGAACTCGAACGAATAGCATTAAAGCATGCAACAGAAGCTACACAGCTGGATCAGCAAGGGTCAAGAGGTTTGGCCATTGCCAAGTATCAGAGAGCCGTAGATGTACTTCTTCAGTTATGCGCATTGTACCCAAACTCCTCCCAGAATCTTGTCTTAATGGAACATGTCGAGTCCTACAGAAAAAGGATAAAAGAGCTCCAGAATCAGGCAAACCACCATGAACCAATAGAGAGCGCCCCGTCAGGGGGAGAAGCCAAGTTCGAGCATCTGGTTCTGAACGAGAAGCCAGATGTGAAGTGGGACGACATAGCAAACCTAAGCGAAGCAAAGAAGGCGATAGAGGAATCTGTAATATGGCCTGTTAGAAGACCGGATCTATTCCCTCTCGGATGGCCAAGAGGGATACTCTTCTTTGGTCCATCGGGTTGCGGGAAAACGCTTCTGGCCGCGGCTGCCGCCACGGAGATCGATGCTACATTCTTCTGCGTCGACGCGTCCTCTATAATGTCCAAGTGGCTGGGCGAATCTGAGAAGAATGTCGCGCAGCTTTTTGCGGAAGCAAGGAGAGTGAGTGCGAATGGAAAAGCAGCAATAATTTTCATTGACGAAATTGACTCTCTCATCGGTGTCAGGTCTCAAGAGGTTGGAGGTGAAATCAGAACTCGAAATCAGTTCCTGAAGGAGATGGATGGTTTAATCGATAAGAAGAAAGTACTTCACACCTACGTCATAGGTGCGACAAACAAACCATGGACCCTTGATGAACCTTTCAGACGCCGATTCCAAAAGAGAATACTTGTCCCACTGCCAGAAGAAAGTGCGAGACTAGAGATGTTCAAGATATTCTCTAAGAAGCTCAACTTGGGAGCGGACCTTGATCTCGTGGAACTTGCCAAGATAACAGATGGGCACTCTGGCAGTGACATCCTTAACAATTTCCAAGCGGCCCAAAGTCGAGTTGTTAGAGAATTTTTCGAGAACGGGAATCCAGACGATAGACAAGCTAAGACACGACCAATAATGATGCAGGATTTCAGGGACGTCTTCCGAGTACGTAAACCCAGCGTTGATCAAAGGACGATAAGGTCGTACAAGGAGTGGTCCGAGCAATTCCAAGCTGCCTAGGAGATGGAGTCCAAGATGACTATTGTCAACGCAACAGATCTGAAGATTCTGGCCGAGCTTGTTCACAATTCAAAAGCCACACTCTCAAGCATCGGAAGCAAGCTGGGACTACACCCTAACGTAGTTGCATACAGAATCAACAAACTAGAGAGCTTAGGTATAATCAGAGGGTACACAGTCAACCTTAACCTAGAAAAACTCGGTCTTACAGAACAGGTCTACCTAGGTACAAATTTCCCAGCACACTCCGAGCGTGACAGCATCCTCAGAGAAATCTCGTCGCTTCCTCAGAGTGTCACGGTGGTAAGATCTTTCGGATCGCCGGAAGGGATAGTCCATCTCGTTGGAAAAAGCAAAGAAGACATAGACCAGGCTATCTCACGAGTCAGGGAGTTGAACGTGAAGATAGAGTATGCAGTTCCAGTCATCAAGACGTATCAGAATGGCAACATAGGCAATTTTCTCAAGATGATTGCTCAAGAAGGCTGAGCCACAATAAAGGAGGTTAATAAAACGGACGGATACAGACTTCTGTTGAAAACTCTTGCAAGGCCTCAGTGGCATACTGCGCTTTCTGTTGTTGCCTCCACAATACTGACCGCAGTGTTAGTCATTAGCCTTCGGGACGTGAGCAGCTCAATATCGACGTTGCCTCTAATCACGATGATATTTGCCGTTATGTCATCGGTGGCACTTTACGAGATTTTCCTCGGGCTGTCTTCCAGGAAACGCGACATAGCAATTCTAGTTGCGGTTGGTGTCAGAAAAACTCCTCTTGGGATAGTGTTGCTTGGAAAGGCGTTTTCTTACACACCTATTTGCTATTTACTGGGTCTAACCCTTGGATATCTCTTGTTGATCTATAACGGTTTGCCAGTCACCGCTTTTCATTCTCTGGCAGTCTTATCAGCTGCGGTCATATGTGGTTCCACCCTTCTGGCGGGGGTTGTTGGCGCTTTCTATGCTTTCCACCTTAATGTCCCAGAGGTGCTAAGACATTGACAGGTAGATCGATGATCGTCTCGGTTGAGAACCTTCATAAATCATTCAAAGACGGCTCTTCTTGCATCCGCCTTTTCAACGGATTGAGCTTCAGCGTCTACGAAGGAGATTTTGTTGCAGTAACCGGATCTTCAGGAACTGGAAAGACAACCTTGCTCAATCTAATAGCAGGTCTCGAAAAGCCAACAAGGGGGTCTCTCAGAATTCTCGGCAAGGATCTGTCGACTCTAAACTCTAAGGACTTGGCTGCTCTTAGGTCGTGTTCAGTGGGCATGCTCTTCCAGTCTTTCGGGCTCGTGAGGGGCCTTACTGTTGAGGAGAACATAAGACTCGTTCAAGACATTTCGGGAAAGAATGGGCCGACTAAAGAGAAGTACATTCAGGACCTGCTTGAATTTTTCGGCATCCGTGACAAATCCGATTTTGATCCCGCTAGTCTAAGCTTCGGCGAAGCCAAGAAAGTGGGTATAGCCAGAGCGCTGGCAGCTGAACCTGAAATAATCCTGCTAGATGAACCCACAGGTAACTTAGATCCACCCTCAGTCAATGTCTTATTGCCCATCCTCAGAGGGCTTAGGCATATATACGGAAGAACCATAATCATGACAACAAACAGCCTTCGCGCGGCAAGTATGGCAAACCGCGAGATTCATCTGGAAAGACCGACAATCATAATGGATTAAGTAAAGTGATCTAGTATGTTCAGATACAGAGAATCATGGAGAGAGAAATTCGGCAAAATCCTACATCCAGAACCGGTAAAACGTAAACTGAACACGACTATTCACAGACTCCAGGTGCAGATGAGGAAACTTGAATCAAAGACATACCAGCTTCAATCTCGTGACAAGGCACTGTACGCAAAGTGTGTAGCGGCAATGCAGGAAAAGAACAATGCCAAGGCATCAATGTTCGCTGAAGAGGATGCAGAGATCAGAAAGATGGTGCTTACAACTATTCGAAGCCAAATGTTGCTCGAGCGCGTGAACCTGAAACTTGAGAGAGTGAGGGACTTCGGTGAATTTGCATACTCAATGAGCTCAGTCGGAGCCGTTCTAGGCATGGTAAGAAATGATCTTCGAAATATCATGCCTGAGATATCAACGGAAATTGCCGACGTAAATGAGATACTGGAAGAGATGACCCTCGAGGTCGGCCAAGTGACTGAACAGAATTTTGATCAGACCGTTCCCACAGAAGAGTCAGAAGCGATAATGAAGGAAGCCACAACTTTGGCCGAACAGAGGATGCGTGAGAAATTCCCTGAGATGCCAAAGATTCCAACCCGAGAACCAGGCACTTCCCTCCAAGACTAGGTGGAAAAGCACGATAAGATGACGGAACTGTCAGAGTCAGAGTTACGAAGCTTCCTGGGAAAGAAGACATCTGACACCTACGGTCGGAACTTGGGTAAGATCATAGGAATCACGTTGAATAACTTCGGAGAGATGGAAGCAGCCGAGCTGGAGAAAGGTACCGGTGAACTGGAAAGGATTCCAGTGGGCCAGCTGACGATGGACAGGGGGGAAATAGTTGTCCTCTCCAGATGGCGAGTCGAGGCAGAGTCCTTACTCAAAGAGATCGATTCAGTGCAAAGAAGGCTGAGTGCACTCGATAGCCTCCTCAAGAGCCAGGAGATCCCGCGGAACCTGTATGAGGAATTGATTCGGAAGCAAGAGAAAGAAATTGTCCTTTTGAAAGAGAAGAAGAACCTCGCTGTTTCCGTCCTTCAGAGCAGGGGTAAAGAGTTGGATAGGCAGATTGAAGAGCTGACAAGAACACTCATCGAGATCAAAGCTGGAAAATGGTCCAAGGATTTCTCTAACAAAGCATATGAGGTAGCTTTGAAGTCTATCGAACCAAACCTCGGTTTTGCAACGAAAGAAAAAAAGGAGTTAGCTGATTATCTAAACAAACTGACTAAGCTCATTTGACCTCCTGAGCACAAGTGGTCAGCATCGTTACATGAACTCTTCCAATTTGGTCCTGGCTCTCACAGGCTCCTTCACATCATTAGATCCAGCGGCGAATAAGTCAATTTTACCGTAGACCCCGTCATAGCCTGGAACCACCACTACTTTGTCTTCCCTGATTCCAATTATCGCCTGGGTCAGGTTAGGCTCCACAATTGTGTTGAGTTCCTCTTTGGTAGCATCCAATAGAACTCTGATTTCACTTCCGAATTTCAAAACCAGATTGTTGTATATCTGCCATACTCGCGGACTCGCTGGCTGCTCAACACCAATCACAGTCGCTATGATCTCAGATAGCGGGAGTAAGTGCACAAAGCTCGGTACTCCTGCTGGCTGGTATCCGGGAGGTCTATCCGCAAGCTCTTCAACTCTCTGTTCAACTCCTTTTGTCAAGGGCCGATGACACTTGGGACAGAGATTCTTGGCCTGGACAGCTTGAGGTGGAGACATTGAGATCCCGCAGTTCCTATGCCCTGTCCAATGGTATTTGCCATACGCTGGGTCCGTTTCTATGGTAAATTTCAGTCGCTTACTGTCCTTGTCTATTATTGCTCCGGTGATTCCTTCGAAGGTTGGCCTCTCAAGTTCGAAGACATTGGCTTCCCTTCCCATCCTCCAGGGCCATGCTGAGTGGCTATCGGAATTAGATACAAGAGTGTACCGATCGAGCTTACTTAATCTCCAGTTCATCTTAGGATCTGAAGATAACCCTGTCTCAAGCGCATGGATCTTGCTAGAAGTATCTCCATAACATTCCTCAATACTGTCGAATCCGGCGTTCGCAGCAAGCACACTGAACCATGGAGTCCATGCATGAGCGGGAAAGATTAGATTCGCCGGCGAAGTTTCTATTATTTGCTCCACCATCTCAGGCGCTGAAAGGTCTAGAATCGGGCGTCCATCTGCTGAGAGGCTACCATGTTTCCTTAGTTTGTCTGTTATCTGCTCAGCAACTTCTATTGAAGGTGACAACACAACATGGTGAACCTTCTTTGTCTTGCCGTTATAGTCAAAAATTGTACACACCTCAGCTGTGATCATAAAACTGACCTTTGAACCGCACGAAGGTAGCACGTAGAGGCCCGTATCGCCCAGCGGCTGAAGCTCTTTCTTGAGCTCTTTCATCCAGAGCGGGTGCGTGAAGTCCCCAGTGCCGACAACCGATAGACCCTTGATCTGGGCGTACCTTCCGATCTCTCCAAGATTCATGCTAGGGCTCGTAGCGCGACTGTATCGAGAGTGAATATGCAGATCTGCGACAACCCTCAACTCTTTTCTAACACCTTCCTTGATTCTACAAGCCGTTGGTTTCAACATCGACGAATGGGCATTTATATCTTGCAGCCCTGCAAATAGTGAGCCAACACAGAGGAACGAAACTGAGTCGATAGACCAATTTCAATCTTCAGGCACCCAGTTTAGGATGGCGTGCATCATATGAGCTCAAAAGACATTGGAATAACAATAAGAAAAGCTCAGGACTTCTCGGATTGGTACACTCAAGTCATCACAAAGGCAGAACTTGCAGATTATTCAGTTGTCAAAGGCTTCATGGTTCTTATGCCCTATGGTTACTCAATATGGGAGAAGATCCATGAGTTCATAGACTCTAGGATAAAGGCGACCGGACATAAGAACGCATACTTCCCGACGTTGATTCCAGAAAGCCTCCTTAAGAAAGAGGCTGAGCATTTCGCAGGGTTCACACCCGAAGTCTTCTGGGTTACCCATGCAGGCGAGGGCGAGCTTGCAGAGCGGCTTGCTGCAAGACCGACCTCTGAGACAATCGCATACCACTCCTACGCCAAGTGGATAAAGAGTTGGAGGGATCTACCATTACTTTTGAATTGCTGGAACTCAGTTCTGAGAGCTGAGATTACCGCGACCAGGCCCTTCATCAGGACAAGCGAATTTCTCTGGCAGGAAGGTCACACTGTTCACGAAAGCAAAGAGGAAACCGATAACGAAGTCATGATGATTCTGGACTTATATCGAGAGTTGATCGAGAACCTATTAGCTATCCCAGTCATCACCGGAAAGAAGACAGAGCGTGAGAAGTTTGTAGGGGCACTTTACACAACAACGCTGGAAGCGCTTATGGGTGATGGACGAG
>Ga0315288_10003376_pt1 | contig 20417 bp, 35 predicted proteins | sample YL17G11_20_MG_FD_203454 | JGI IMG/M metagenome (GOLD analysis project Ga0315288, IMG submission 203454) | Sediment microbial communities from Yellowstone Lake, YNP, Wyoming, USA - YL17G11_20 | ecosystem: Environmental > Aquatic > Freshwater > Lake > Sediment | place: USA: Wyoming | collected... | reverse complement strand
ATGTTTAATTGGTTACGAAACAAATGTAAGGATAATATCTGGATTAAAAAAATATTTAGACATTTTTTAGACATTATTTAGACATTTAGCTTATTTAGACAAATTCTTAATAAGGCGCACATTCGCTCGTTTTTTGGACGCATTTTTTGTCGCTCATAGAAAATATGTGGATAGATATAAGCTTCTGGACGTATAAATGGAAATATAAGCTTGTGGGCTTATAAATGGAAATATAATCTTGTGGGCTTATAATTTGGCGGTATATGATTTCACCACCATAAGTTACTAATGTTTTTACTGGACTAATTTTGTTTGATGACAATCCACAACCGAATCATTATCTAATTTAAAGGCTTCTTTTCCAGAATATGGGTTTGTGGTTAGTTCAACAACTGTTGCGGTCCAGGACCCACCTTTAAATGGTTTATTTGAATGTTTGGTTATTTGTTTATTAATCCAGTTTGACCAATAATCTTTGTTTTTGAATTTATCTATTTTTTCCATGGTGGTTTGATTATTGATATTTATACAATTCAAATATAAGAATAATCTTTTAGATAACCAAAATTATTTTGTGGAAATTAATGTCAGGTACACATTTGTGTACCTAGATATAGGTTGTTTGTTTAATAATCGTTTGGTGTCTGTTAACTCTATATAATTAAAGTATTTATATTATACATAGATTGTTTAAAAATTAAGTCAAGTACACAAATGTGTACCTGATTAATCATTTCCTTACGGAATTATATTGGTTATACCTAAAGATAACAATAAATAGATTAATTCTGTTTTGATTTCCTTGCGAAATTATATTAGTCATACCATGTTTTCACCATAGGGTAGTGCGGCTAACTTGGGATTTCCTTGCAAAATTATATTAGTCATACCTGAATTAATAAACAAACTCTTAGTTATTCACTTTGGATTTCCTTCAAAATTATATTAGTCATACCCTAAATATAGAAGTAATAGAGTTCTTTTCTGTTGTGATTTCCTTACAAAATTATATTAGTCATACCTTATATACTGGGACAAATAACGGTGTATATGTTGGGATTTCCTTGCAAAATTATATTAGTCATACCCCTCGGGAATACCCCAGCTCATATGCTATTGTTGGGATTTCCTTGCAAAATTATATTAGTCATACCGCGGTAATTTTTATTGACGGTATTGCTCCGTTGGGATTTCCTTGCAAAATTATATTAGTCACACAACAACATAATGTTTCCAGCTCGCGTTTGTTGGGATTTCCTTACAAAATTATATTAGTCATATCATACGGTTCAAGTATCAACACCTACTTGCAGTTGTGATTTCATTACAAAATTATATTAGTCATACCTGCGGCTTATGGAATAGTAAGGACTCCAGAGTTGTGATTTCCTTGCAAAATTATATTAGTCATACCAAACCCTGAATCATACGCTATTTGTAAGTCGTTGGGATTTCCTTGCAAAATTATATTGGTCATACCAGGTTTAAACGATTTTTCTCTTGAGCCTTAGTTGGGATTTCCTTGCAAAATTATATTGGTCATACCACTTGACAAACAAACATTAATTGACCACCAGTTGTGATTTCCTTACAAAATTATATTAGTCATACCATCAGCACCAGCATTTAAGAACCTTATAATGTTGTGATTTCCTTGCAAAATTATATTAATATACCACCTACTAGTAAGTTAATTATTTCAACACTGTTTTGATTTCCTTGAAAAATTATATTATATTATTTATTTTTAAAATATAAAGCGTTACTTTCGGTTTTAGCTATGGCACCAAACCCAGAACCAGTTGATTTACCAACACCTATATTATATATTAATTTGGCAATTTCTTTACTAGACCTTATATCTAACTGACACATATTGGATATATTAAATGATTTACCCACCTTAACTTTTTTTGTATAATACCAATCTCTTTTTTCTATTTTAACGTCAAAATCTTTTAGGTCAAGACTTTCATCTATCCTCTTCAATTTTTTAATCAAATAATTTTTAACTTTAATATCAAAATCTTTATCACTCAATTGTATAAATCTTTCTCCATGTATTGGACAAGGTTCTTTAATAATAAACCCAGGGAAAAGGGTAACAAAGTGATTGACCCCATTGTTAAATTTCTCTTCAACATGGTCAAATCCAGCAAACTTCATCCCATTAAATAATTCTTTATTATCTAATGTTCCCATCAAAATTAAATTAAGAAATTCACGGTCTTCGGAAGTAACAGTTATAAAGGCACCATCCTTAAACGATAATGTTTTAGAATCTTTATTTAATTTACCACCCAATAATGTTGATATAGAATAATTACTCCAAGTGTCGTGGTATTTATTATCTTTACCTAAACATTTATGGATGTATCCATTTAAAAGATGTTGGTTGTCTATTGGAACTGGACTAGTATTTTGTGTAAAATTTATTTTAATTCTCATATAGCTATTTTTTAAATTATTCCATTTCTATTGAAATATCACTTACCTTTGTGAACCCATAATCATCTACAGAATCCGAATCCTTAATTGATTCAATGGTTAAGTAACCACCATCTAAAAATGTTGCGAATCCAGAGTTATTTGAAAGTTTTATTAAATCCTCATCAGTTACTGGAACCATTATCTTCCCACTTAACCTATATATAGTATCTAATCCGTTTGGTGTGGTTAATAAAGACCGTTTACTTCTATTAATGTTTGATTTAACATTTGGGTTTGTCGACTCTATTAAATCTTTAAAGGCTTTTTTACCATTTATGCTGATATCAGCCATAAATTCTATTAACCTTTCATCTTCGGAGTTCTTAATTTTTGGTATTAAAGATAAAAAAGTTTCACTTAAGACTGATTCACCAAAAACATCGGACAAGACCGTCTTTAATTTTTTGAAATAATCTTCTTCTAGGTAATTTTCTATAACTTTCCAGTTGGCATTAATTTCGGTAGACCATGAGTTCCAAGAGCTTTTATTGGTTATAATGACTTCCCCAATTAAGTTACCATTTTTAGTTTTTGGTGTATCAATTCTTAAAAACGAATTTTTGGCTTTTTCAAACAAATATTCAACCCTATCATAACACACAACCCTTAAGGTCGGCGTTGGTCTTTCACCAAATAATACGTGTACGACATTAGATACTTGATACACGGTTATTGGTTCAATAAATTGTTTCATTGAGCTTCTAGGTAAGTTTTTTTTAGCTAATAAATCATAGGATTTATCCCTAGATTTAGGGTGGTTTCTAAAAATACCACCACCCTTAAAATCTAATATCATGAATTTACTCATAAAATAATATTATTTAGTTGATTCTGGTGACTCAGTTGCTTTATCAGTTACTTTATCAGATGCCTTAGCTGGTCTAGTTAATTTAGCTTGCTTCTTGTCAGCCTTAGCTTTAAGTTTATTTAAATCAATTACGCTTCTAAGTTTTTCTGCCAATTCTTTATCTTCTAATTCATAATTATCATCAACCTCAAAGTTAATGGCGTTTACATCATCTAACGATTTTAATGTAATCCATGGATTAGCGTCTAAGTTTATACCGTCGGTAATATATCTATATTCTAGTGATTGTCTTCTAGCATAAGACCCACTTCTGCTTACATGGTATTGAAGCATTAAAACCATTAACCATCTAACTAAATCATTAATTGTTTCATTACCTATTTTAATACCATATTCTGGTATTCTAATACAACTAGATTTCATCTGATAATAACCTAAATCACCATCATAAGAAGGCATTTTAGCTTTGAATAACATCTTATACAAATCAAAATTATCTGGATTAATTCCGTATCTACCAAATACTTTATCACAACTCAAAAACCCTAATTCTCTAACATCTATGGTACCATTAGCTTCATAAACGATATCACCAACGCTTTCTTTACTATATAAGGTTGTGTCCTTGTTCTCTTTGTCCGATTCTTTTTCACCACTTCTGGATGAAAATTCTAAATAACTAACAGCGTTACTTTTTTGTTCGGCTGATGTTATGGTTAACGGGCCTTTTCTTTTAATAATTTCTTCACTTTTTAATGTATCCATGTAACCCCTTATCAAACTAACTGGTGTGGCTAGAAAAGAGATGAATGTTATATCATCATGTCTTACCGCTGGTGTCTGGAAAGGAATTTGGTCAGAAAATATGTGGTGTCTTAATGATTCTGGAGATATTTTTAATTTATAACTTAATTCACCATTTTCATCATTATAAAAATTCTTCTTGGCATAATTTACGTTTGTATTTATGCTTTTAAGACCATTTAATTTGGTTCCATTAAATACAAATCTTTGGTCTTTTGAGTCAAAGTTAACTACGCCGTTACCTTCAATAACTAATCTAAATTCAATTCTTTTTACGTTTTTCATTTTTATATATTTATAATTTTTTGGCTAAGATACTTAATATAGGCTACCCTAACAAGTTTTTTAATAAATTAATTTTAATAACACCATATGTTTTATGATATACCCTGTCTAAAGCGATATATGGTTTATCGGATTTTTTAGCTAAATTTCTAAGTCCATCCAAAGTAATATACTTTAAATCTATTTCAGAATAACTAAATCTTGGGTCTTTAGTAAGGGATTTTATATGTTTCTTTAATGTATTTAAAATATTACCAGATTCTTTAAATTCTTTATCAAAATCTGTATATATCTGAGTTGATATAGGTTCTGAATATTCATCAGAATTATAAATTTTACAAATGTAAAACACTTCATCATTTTCTGTTGACCTAAGTTTGTTACTACCAGCTGTTTTAACATTAGTTTTTTTAACACCACTAAATTTTGTAGGATAAATTTTAGCTAGGTTTCTTCGACTATTTAATAACTTAACGTTTAAATACCTCATCAGTTCTTTCTCGTTTAATTTATAATACTCGTTGTAAATAACATATAATTCATTTAATGTCATAAATGTATTATGATATGGTAATAAGTAATAAAACCATTTATCAGATAATGGTACACTATACAATATTGATTTAACCATAGTCTCACTCTTATCAACTAACCTGAAAATATTAATAGTTGGTGTATGTTCATAATGACCACCACGGTTACATCTACCACCACCACCTTGTAATGTAGATTCTGGATTTAGAACAGATTCATAATAGTGACCAAATGTGGCATCCAAACTGGTTCTAGATTTTAAAGTACTGATGACATCACCAACACCCAATTTAGTAGTTCCGTCATTAACAAATTTAGTTAATAACTCATTCAATAATCTATCACTATCCTCTTCAACAAACCCACTATGGTAAATGATATCACACCTATGGTTGTTCATATTAATTTGTGAATTACTTATTGCGTTGTAAATTATTAGATTATTTTCTTTTGGTGTATCGGTAATAATATCACCATCAATAACCCGAATCAAGTATTTTTTATCATGTTGCGCATTGTAATGAGAATCTTTACTTGGTAATATTTGTGTTTTATTATCAATACCATCCCATAATATGTGCACTAAGTTTGGTGTTGCCGATAGTAGTAATGTTTTGCTATTACATTTACGATGTCTAACCTTCATTATACTAACGAAACAGTCGAATATAGCTGAATCACTAACTAATTCATGTTGTTCATCAAATATTACATTCCTACTGTAGATTGTAAATAACCTAGAAGAAAAGGTATTATTTATTGTCGGTGAAAGATAACTATCTATGTTAGTTATGATAATATCAGCTTCAAAATCTGGTATATCTTCATTATTTGTTTTTATAACTTCGTTCCCCAACACTAACTGAACCGAAATTTTATGGTCAGTAAAACCATTTAAATCTTTAATAATTGATTCCCAAACATTTTTGGCGACAACATTTCTAGGGCATACCCATAAAATCTTTTCATCTGATAAAATCATCCATATCAAACCAAGTAGTGTTTTACCAAAACCACAAGGCGCTTTAATTAATGACGTTGTTACTTCATGGGCTTTTTTAGCGATATCTATTTGGTTATTATATCTATCACCAAGAAAATATGTGTGGCTTTCCAAATCTACCTTATGACTTAACTTAGATAAATTATTTATAAATTCTGATATATCAACACCATTAAAATCGTGTTTTGAAGCCAATCTATCAGCGCTAATAACACACATTCTAATAAACATCTTCTTTTCATTTATCTCTGGATTTGATGAATAATACTGTGGAGCCATTTCTGAACAACAATCGTCTTTTAGATACTCCTCACCTAATAATAATACGATTTGTTCCCTCATTAATTTTTTATCATCTTCCGATATAACAATATCTAGGTTAGAATATCCACCCATTTTGTTGGTAATACCGTGGTGCCAATATGTGCCATCTAAAACATATTCCTTTATGTCCGATGGTAGATTAACATTATCCAGTAAAAAGGCCCACCCAACTTCATTATGACGATACTTATATTTTTTACCAATAATATCTTCATCAAACTCACCGTTTTTAAAAAGTTTTTGAAACCATATAGTAGACTTTGCTATGTCATGTAATAATGAAGAAACCCTTATAGCCTCAATTAATACTGGGTCTAATTTCTTTAACACCTTTTTAGCCATCTCAACAGCTATTAAAGATACTAATATACTGTGGTCTAATAATGTTGTATTATCTGATTTACCTAGAATTCTTTTCATATTTTATAATTTCATTGTTTCGTCACCACTTCTTTTTTCAATAACCTTTCGTCCCCAACTGTATTTAACCCAAGTCTTGGTGTCGTTAAAATACTCCCACCAATATGGAATCCACTTACCAAAGATAACCATAGTCCAAGTATTTGGTTTTGCTTCCAATATTCTGTGGCAATAATTCTTTGGCAAGTACCTTGGAATAAATCGTTTTGTTACGTGTTCCAATTCAATCTTACCGTTTTTAATAACTTCTTGAGTATACCCACCATTTAAGGTAATGGCAATTGAGTTAAATGCGTGAGTATGGAACCTGTTCTGGTCAATTGTTTTCCAGTTGTAAAACCATACACCACCAAATACTTTGCTTTCAAATAGTGTATATTGGATGATGTGGCCTTCGCCAAGTTCGATTCGTTTCTTTTTAAAAAATACCATATAATTGTTTTTAGGCACTAAACTCAGCTCTTAAATACTGACCATCTACTATTTTTTTAATCCCATTTAATGCGTGTTGTGATTCCCAAATTATATCGGATTCCCGTCCATTAACAAATCTGGATAATACTTCTTCTCTGGTATATAATTGCGCTTCTTCAATGTCACAAACATAACCACAACTATTCAACCCCCACCACAATACGGCGTTACCGACATATCCCTTTTGTATGTAAAAGGAAGCATCATCAGGAAATTCCATAACCCTTTCTCTACGTTTGGCTATCCGTTCTGCCTCAGCCTTTTCTCTTATAATTCTACCACGAGAAAGTTCTTTACCATCGTGTAAGACAATATCAGCATCTTTACATCTTCTAACTTTTAAATCAATAAATTTATGTGGCTCACCGTTGATGTCAAAATCATGTAGTTGACTTGCATGTCTTTTTGCTTTGCTGGGTGTTTCGGCGTATGTTATTGGTAGAGTTTCTATTTCATAACCTTCATATGGATTATGATTTAACATGCCGTTATGCCATACTTTAAAAGCTTTTCTAATTATTTTCATTATATTTTATTATTTAAATTTTCCAATAAATTAGTTTTAATTATATTGTGAAGATGAGGGTTTCGTCTAATCATCTTAGTTAACTCTTCTTTAGTAAATTCAGATTCTCCGTATATTTGTTTTGAAAACCAAGTATCTATTTCATTTATTCCATGTGGTGTAAAGAAGCTAGTAACCGTCCTATCACCAAAAGATATGTTGTGGTAAGCTTGGTCGACGTAATAGTCTTGTGCTGACTCATCTGGTTTTAATTTTTGTGGTTTGAACGTATCTTTGTTGTTGATATACCATAAGCAATCAAATCTATGTTCGTTGTATTTTATCTTATCTCTATCTTCTTCAGTCATATTAATCTAATTTACTTAAAATTATTCAATCTATCAAGTTATTACCAAAAAATAATTTAAAACCAAACCCTATTAACGAAGTTATGCGCCCCATAGGAAGTTAGGACGCATAACAAACAAACAAAAAGGAAAATCGTTTTGACCTTATCGGCCTTATTTTTTATAAAGATAAAACAAATTTTTCATTCTACCAAATTAATTTCTAATTATATAACCATTAGAATTTTCATAGTAAATTCTTTTACCAGTTGAATCATATTCCCATTTCTCCCAATAACCATCAGAATCTTCAAAGTATGTTTGATTACCAGTTGAATCAAATTCTGCTCTAGACCAATAACCATCAGAATTTTCACCATAAATTCTATTATTATTTGAATCATATTCTTGTTTATACCAAGAACCACCATAACGTTCACAGTAAGTTGTTTGACCATTTGAATTTCTTTCAACATATGGAAACTCTGTTATTCCCATTGCTATTGCTTTGGGATATGTGGGTTTGGTGAAGCTTAGTTTTCTTGTAAACATATTTAATATCTTTCTACCAAATTAATTTCTTATTATTTTACCGTCTGAATTTTCATAGTAAGTTTGATTACCAGTTGAATCATATTCCCATTTCTCCCAATAACCATCAAAATCCTCATAGTAAGTTTGATTACCATTGGAATCAAATTCTCGTCTATACCAATCACCATCAGAATCCTCATAGTATGTTTGATTACCATTGGAATCAAATTCTCGTCTATACCAATCACCTTTATAATCCTCATAGTATGTTTCATTACCATTTGAATCAAATTCCCAATATGGAAATTCTGTTATAGCTAAAGTTTTAGCTTTGGGATACATTGGTTTGGTAAAGCTTAGTTTTCTTGTAAACATAATTAATCTAATGTCTTTATAATCCGTCAGTATTTTCGGTTGGAAATTCAACGTCAAATTTAATACTACTAAATCTTTTACCTTCAACCCAAAGAGGTTGATTTGGAATCGATGGCAAAAACAGTAACTTAACCTTATTATCAGATAGCGTTATAAATTCCTTCTTTTTAGTAAAACTAAAGGGTCGCTCAAATGGCTTCATTAGTCAACTAATTTAAATTCGAAATAAGTAAATTCGTCTTCCTCGTAGCTATCTGATTTCTCGTAAATACCTTCTTCAACATCGGTATCCAAAGTAAAATTACTTAAATAAGTATTGCTGTTTGGATTTGGTTTTCTAATGTTGGAACCACCCTTTGCCTCAACAACTGTGGCTAATCTCAATACAAATAAACCCTCATCGTAATCATACTTGATGATTATACTTTCCTTGGACAAATCTCTAACGTCTAACATCTTAACAACCTCATCTTTAAAAGATATGGCCCAACATCTATTTCTATTCTTAACCTTAATTAATTTAAAACTGGACATAATAATTATTTTTAGTGATTTAACCTATGCTAATATAAGACAAATTAATGTAACTACCAAATTAAATAATAAAATAAATTAAATAACTATTTTACCATCTGAATTCTCATAGTAAGTCATACAACCATTTGAATCAAATTCTCTTTTAAACCAATCACCATTAGAATTCTCATAGTACGTTATAATACCATTTGAATTATATTCTCTATATGGGAATACTGTTATACCCATCGCTCTAGCTTTAGGATATTTTGGTTTGGTAAATGATAGCTTTCTTGTAAACATAATATTAATATGTTTTTATTCCACCATAAGAATCCTCGTAGTAAGTAGGATAACCATCTGAATCATATTCCATTCTCTCCCAATAACCACGAGAATTTTCGCCATAAATTCTATTATTATTTGAATCATATTCTTTTTTAGCCCAATAACCATCAGAATCTTCATAGTAAGTTTCATTACCATTTGAATCGTATTCTCTATAAGGAAACTCGGTAACACCCATTGCTATAGCTTTGGGATATTTTGGTTTTGTAAAGCTTAGTTTTCTGGTGAATAATCCTTCCATATTAATTTAAATAATAATCACCAGTATCTAAAAAATCAACCACCTCACCTTCTTTCATTTTAATAGCCAATTCTAGTGTTGTTATGTTTTTATTAATATAACCCAACTCAATTTCCAAAACAGTAGTATATAATATCTTCTCGGAAAAACCATCAAAGTCATTAATTATACATTTATTCCAACCATCAATTAATTCCAGGTTCTCCGCCTTCAAAATTCGTAGGTTATTAAGTTCTTGACATAAGTGACCGTATTCTTTGTTATTCATTAGAAAATCATAATCCAATAAAATGTTTTCACCATAATGTATTTCCATAGCCGTTATTTTAAAGATTCTTATTAAAAAATTTCACAATATCTAAATCTAATCTATCAGAATATTTATCGATTATATTTTTACTTAGTGTTGGTAAGAAACTAATCATTAACCAGTTAATATGATGCTCATACTTAATAATCATATCATCTGGAAAATGAGAATAGGTTGCCTTGGCGTATTCTGGATAGTAAAGTGTATTTTCTGTTGATAATAATCTTTTATTTTTATAGTTTATTTTCCTTCGCTTCCTCCATTCACCAATAGAATTCTCAACGTAATTTTCCTTACCATTGGAGTCATATTCTAATTTATACCAAAAACCATCAGAGTCCTCCCAATAAGTTACATTATTATTGGAATCATATTCTCTATATGGAAATTCTGTAATCCCCAACCTTCTCGCCTTAGTTTTTTTTACGTCGGTTTCTTTTAACATCTCCGTTTATTTTTTTAACCTTTCGTTCCAATAACTCTATTACAGCAATATACTCTCTATAATCACTATCACTACCCAATTCATTTTTACCAAAATTCTTCAACCTTTCAGTTATATTAGTTAACGCATTAAGTTTAAGCAAGAACAACTCGTTTGGTAGATAATGACCCCGTTCGGTGGCCAACTTGGTTATCTCTTTTTTACTAACCCTCCTTTTTGTGTTGATGTACCTATCTGACTTATTCTTTACCTGATTAATTTTAACTTCCGAAATGATTGGCTCTGGAGTTACTTCTTCTGGAACCTCAAGCTCAGTTGTTATTACCCTATCACCAGAATCATTAACTGACTTGTATAGCATTTGATAGTGTACATTTTTAAGAATGACCTCCACGTAGAATTCTTTTAGATATTCCAAATGTTCATCACCAATATTATCCTCGGTTAATGTTGATAATATATCACCGTTGTCGGCAATAAAGATTTGGGATAACAATTGTGAATCACCAATTGTTTTTAATAATCTGGATAAGATAAATGTGTTGTATTTTTTGGTTAATGTTGCCATAACACCAAAAATACGAAAAAATAATGATTAAACCAAAAGTTTAGTTATCTTTTTTAGATTTTTTACCAGTTATGGTACCAAGAGCTTCATTGCTCGTTGTGGATAGAATATTTAGGATTTTACTTAACTCAACATCATCAAACTCATATTTGGAACCTGAGTCGTTTGGTAATCTGTTAAGTTTCTTACGGAATTTGGACCTGTTACTTGCCTCACTATCACCATATAATTGCTCAATAATTGCAGCATGATTATAAATAGGGTTTTGAAGTAATTTGAAAACCTTCTCATATCTGTTAGACCCACCTTCTTCTGGTGCACCTAATTTACTTAAAGCTTCTCTTATCTTGTCTTTCATCATTAGTCCTTTAATATAAATATCAAGGAATTTAATAAATAACATCTAAAAGCCATATTCATTAACATTTTCTTTTTCTAAGGATTCCGATGGAATGGTCATGAATTTATAGTATTTACTGGCATTCTTTATCATCCCTTGAGCCACGAGAATATCTCTGTACCATTCATATATTATTTTCTCTTTTAATTCATGGGTTATGTTAAACATACCACACATATTCTTAACAGGTTCTTTCTCATAGAATTCCTTGATGATTACTTCAAATCTAGTATTAATATAATTAAGTTTTGATGTATAACGATTAAGAGCTTTATTTAGATACTTTTTAATCACATGATAAAGTGTAGGCGGAATGCCGAGACATTCTAGCTCGGCATTCCTTCTTTCTACTAATATGTTGATTAAATCTAAATTCATTTTTTAGTTAACTTATATTTAAGTTTTCTACATGCCGCATCCTTTATTTGTCTTACACGCTCTCTGGTCAATGACATTATCTCAGATATTTCTTTTAACCCCAAAGCTTGACTACCATCCAATCCATAATATAGATTCATTACTTCACGTTCCTTTGGTTTTAATAAGTCCATCATCTTGTTAACTCTGTTCTCACTATCCGACTTGATAACCAAATGGTCTGCACCCTCTTCGTTACTGGCCATAGTATCTAACATGGTTGCACCACCGTCAATGTCCTCATTAACTTGCACATCATAAGATAATACGTTGGTTTCCTTAAGTTGCAATATCTCCTTAACTTGATGAACATCGAATCCTAATGAGCCCTCATCAGCAATTTCATCGATGGTTGGTTTTCTGCTTAATTCGTTCTCTAACCTACTAATTACATCATTAACCTTATTTCTATCACTTAATTTATTTAGTGGGATTCTAATCATATTAACATCCTTGTTTTTGTATTCTAAGATGTAACGTCTAATCCACCATACCGCATAAGAAATAAACTTAAACCCCTTGGTGTGGTCAAATCGCTGAGCAGCAAGAATAAGTCCGTAATTACCCTCATCAACCAAGTCCTCAATATTACAAGTCCCGTCGATATATTGATTGGCGACACTGATAACAAATCGTAAGTTTGCATTAACAAGTTTACTCAATGCCGCACTATCACCAGCCCCTATTTTTTTAGCTAACTCTACCTCCTCTTCCGCAGTAATTAAACTTATCGCGCCAACCTCACTTAAGTAAAGTTTAAAGGATTTTGTGTCCCTTGGGGTCATTATCCCAGGACTAATTTTTAGTTGTCTCATTTATGGTCGTTTATTTGGTTGTTCTATTTGGTTGTTCTATTCAATCGCTCTACTCTGCTCCCTGTCAAGGTCCTTAATCTTCAAGGATTCTCTTTTATCGTAAAGCTTTTTTCCTTTCGCCAAGGCAATCTCCAGCTTAATAAATCCTCGGTCATTTATTACTAAACTAGTTGGTATTAAAGTTAACCCTTTGGTCTGTAAGGCAACTTTTAGTTTATTAATTTCTTTTTTATTTAATAACAATTTTCTCTCCCTAAGCGGAGCATGATTATTCACACCACACACCTTGTACTCTTTTATGTGCATGCCCTTGATGTATAACTCATCGTCCAAGAAATAACAATAGCCTTCACTTATTGAAACATCATGATTCCTAATGGACTTAACCTCACTGCCAAGCAACTTGATGCCAGCACTATATTGTTCGATGAATATATATTCGAACGATGCCTTACGGTTTTTACATATCAATTTCATTTGGTTAATCCTTTAAAGATTTCTAGCTCCTCTGGTGACATTTCATCTGGCAAAATATCTATGTTCATGTAATAATTACCATTTGTAACATAAAACGTTTTTCTAAGTACTAAACACTTAATACTAAATAAATTTTCTGACTGTTCACCCACCTCCTCTATGGTTTCGTCAACGTCCTCGTAATCACCACCAGTCATGTGTTGACTGGCCGCCCTAATCGTTTCGGTCACCCAAATACGTTGTTTTTCTTTTAATGAATTTGGAACCAAATCCACCTCAACAATGTCGTATGTTGGTGACTTACATATATCGTTATTACATGATACTAATGACATAAATAAAATCAACGGCAATAATTTAAATACTCTCATAATTTATCTTTAAAACCTTCTTTAACATATAAAAATCCAAAATATAGTGCACCCAACACAATACCAACCACGACCATCATTCTGATTATCTGAAATATGACCAAGACTATTAGTAGTGCTAAGAAAATTAATGCTATTAAACCAAATAATTTTTGTTTCATAAATGTATGTCTTTTTCAGTTATTAATATTTGTTGGTTTAAGAACCACTCATCATAATTCATCTCAAAACCGTAATCTTTTGTCATCGAGAAATTAATATAATCCCTTGGTTCGTATTGTACACCATCCTTGTTCTTAACAATCCAACCGTCATATACCCGCTCAACCTTTGATTCCATTAGCATAAGTCTAAGATGACGAACTATTTCTTTCATCTGTTTGTCCTTCCACTCATGCACTAAATCATCACAACTACAATTAAATAAAATGTTTAAATTTTCTAAGAATTCGCCAAAATTAACTGGTGAATTATATTCGGAATGAACCCATATACCATCACCATTAAGAACAATCTTACTAAAATTTAAAAAGTGTTTTTCAACAGCCCACATTAAATCCATCAATCACTATTTTTTAATCTATCCCCTAAAAAGAGGTTATTGACCACAAATATAATACAATTTTTTTAAATAAACAAGTTAATATATAAAAAAAACTACTATTAATGGTATATACCAATCATCAAAACCCATATAAGCTAAGACTCCAGATAAAACAACCAAGGATACTTGTAAAAAGTTAATGTTTATTTTCATATTCAATATTTTTATTAAAAAAATTTACTATATTTAAATTTAACCTATCAGAATACTTATCGATTATATTCTTGCTTAATGTCGGTAAGAAGCTAATCATTAACCAGTCAATGTGTTGTTCTTGTTTAATAATCATATCATCGGGCATGTGACAATAAAGGGCTTTAGCATATTCTGGATAATTACGGGTTACTGTTGTTGAATGTATTCTTTCACCATTTTCATTTAGAGTAGACCAATCACCATTAGAATCCTCCGAATAAATTTTTTTACCCATTGAATCATATTCTTTTTTAACCCAATAACCAGTATAATTCTCATAATAGGTTTGATTACCATTTGAATCAAATTCCCTTTTAACCCACGTACCGCTTGATTCTTCATGGTATGTCTCTCTGCTATTAGAATCAAATTCCCTATAAGGAAAAACAGTTATTCCTAACTCTTGGGTCCTAGTCATATTACCTTATTTAACTAATACCAAATCAATAATTTTACGTTCCAAATCAACTGACCTAACAATTACCATGACATCATCACCCAATCTAATTGAATACCCCGTATTAATACCCTTGGCCGTATACTTTCCTGGTTCAACAACATATGTATCACCCTCAATATCCGTCAATCTAACCATTCCTTCACAGGAAGTTTCTGGCATAGAAACAAACAAACCATAATCAGTTACTGAACAAACAATACCACTATAAACCTTACCAATTCTGCTACTCATGTACTCGGCTTGCTTGTACTTGATGGAATCCCTAGATGCTTTTTGTGCCAACTTCTCTTGTTTTGATATGTGAACACACATCTGTTTTAATTTTTCTAATTTCATAAAAACAAATATACACATTTTTTTTAACTTTTACAAATTTAATGATATTTATATGTATATAAATGTATTAACAAGATGAAAAAGGAAAAAAATATCATTATTAGATTAGATGAAGTCATATTAAAAGACTTTAAACTATTTTGCGAGGAAAACGGATACACTATGTCTAAATTAATTAGAGGGTTTATAGTTAATAAATTAAAAAAACATGAGAAAGAAAACGACTGAAGATTTTATAAAAAGCGCTAAAAATAATCATGGTGAAAGATATGACTATAGTTTAGTTAACTATATCGGTGATAAAGAAAAAGTTAAAATAATATGTCCAGAACACGGTGTATTTGAACAAAGAACTTCAGCACATACTGGTGTACAGTCACAGGGATGTCCTAAATGTAATTTTTCGTCAAGACGTATTGGGTTGAACAAGTTCCTAGATAACGCTAAAGGTGTTCATGGCGATAAATACGATTATTCACTAATAAAGGAATATATTTGTGGTAGGACTAATGTTAGTGTTATATGTGGTGAACATGGTGAGTTTTTAATCACACCCTATCATCATGTCAATAGAAAACAAGGTTGTGGTAAGTGTAAATTATTGGGGTTAAAATCATTTATTGATAAAGCCAATAGTGTCCATGGTGAACGATATGATTATTCACTAATTGAAGAATATGAAAATAATAAGGCAAAGGTTCCAATTATATGTTCGGTACATGGAATGTTTATGGCTAGGGTTAGTGACCATATGAGTGGTAATGGTTGTAAAGGTTGTATGACGGATAAGGCTAAAAAAGAACTTTCGGCCTTTATTGATGATGCTAGGTTGATTCACCAAGATACATATAGTTATGACAATGTGGTTTATTTAAATAATAAAGTAAAAATAAAAATTACCTGCAAAAAACATGGTGATTTTGAACAAAGACCAGACCAACATTTACACTCTAAAAGTGGGTGTCCTGTATGTAGAGAGTCTAAGGGTGAAAAGGAAATAAGATTCTTTTTGGAAAAGAAAAAACTTAAATATATTAGGCAATATAAATTTGATGACTGTAAACACATCAATAAATTAAGTTTTGACTTTTATTTACCAGATAATAATCTATGTATAGAGTATCAAGGTCAACAACACTATAAAGCCATTAGAATTTTTGGTGGTGAACCGATGTTGAAATTAAATAAAAAAAGGGATAAGATTAAAGTAGATTATTGTTTAAATAACAACATAAACTTATTACTTATAAAGTATGATGAGGATGTCATTGAGAAGTTATCTCAAATAATTGTATAACCATAATTACCCAATGTTTGTATTAATAATCGATGTGCGATAATATCGCTATATCGTCTAATACAACTAGTAAAGTGCGTGTAATATTCAAACCCTAAACCGAAGTGACCTAAGTTAACTACATCATACTGAGCTTTAGACATGCATCTAGGTACTAAAGACGCAAAAATGTTTTCATAATTAGTGCCTTTAGTTTCATTTAATAATCTATTTAACTCACCGTTAATTAGTTTATCATCAGCAGTATTTATACTATAACCAACACTTTCAGCAAATACCTTTAACTCGTTTAATTTATCTGTATCTGGTTTAGGATGAATTCTATGTATTGAGACATTATTATTTTTGGTTATGTATTCACAAACACGTTTATTAGCTAATAACATAAACTCCTCAATCAATCTATTTGCGTCCTTTTGTACCTTTAGTTTTATGTCAATAGGTACTTTATTTTCGTCTAATACGAAGTAAGGTTCAACTTTATTAATAACTAAACTATCCGAATCAATTAACCTTTTTGCACGCATTTGTTTCGCAATCTCATCTAATTTAATAATTCCACGTATGGCTGAGTCATCTAATGATTCATCTATATCACCCTCAATAATAGATTGGGCCTTTTCGTATGTGAAATCATTATCTATATTTATAATAGTACGTCCAAACCACTCCGAAATAACCTCACCATTATCATTTATTTTAAAAACCGCTGACAATGTTAATTTATCTATGTGTGGATGCAAGCTACATATATCTCCAGATAATATCTCTGGAAACATAGGTACAACCCTATCAACCAAATAAACGCTGTTACCTCTAATATAAGCCTCTCTATCTAACTCTGTGTCTTCTTTAACGTAATGAGTAACATCCGCTATATGAACACCTATTTCCGTAATTCCATCACCCAACTCAACAATCGATATAGAATCATCTTTATCCCTAGAACCTAGGGGGTCTATGCATATAGTTAAAACGTTTCTGAAATCTCTACGTTTAGCAATTTCTTCTGGTGTAATTATTTTGGATATGGCTTCAGCTTCTGCAATAACGTCTTCATTAAATTCGTATGCCAGACCATACTCTTCCATGATGGAATGTATTTCGGTATCATTGTCGCCAGCGGTTCCCAGTACTTTAACTACTTTGCCATTTGGAGTCTTTTTATTTTCTTTCCAGTCGGTAATTTCAACAACAACCTTTTGGCCGTGAGTGGCACCATTTATTTTTTTAAGTGGAATGAATACATCAACAACCATTTTAAGGCTATCTGGTACAAAGAAAGCAAACTTTTCTGAGACTTGTAATGTCCCAACAAATTTGGTTTTGAATCGTTCCAAGACTTCAACCACAATTCCTTCTATTGCTCGACCTTTCCCTTTAATAATCTTAACCTTAACTTGGTCAAGGTGTAGGGCTTGTTTGGTATTTGTTTTGTGGATATATATATCCTTTGGTTGGTCCGTTGCTTTAAAGTAAGCACTACCAGAATTATTCATTGATATATTACCAACTAATTCACTATTTATTTCAATCATCTTAATTTCTTATTATACCTCGTAATAGGTGTTTCCTTCTTGTAATTTCCAAACAAGTTCTTGCGCATCTCTGAATAAAGCGAACGGGGGTTGTGGTATGGGGAATCGATAGCCATTCCAATTCATTCGACATGGTTTACCATCTGAACTAATTGCCACCCATCCTTCTACTTCTTTCTTCCACCATAAGGAGCCAGTTTCATACCTGTATTTTACCTGGATATGGAACCCACCATGGTTTTCAACTATTCTATATTCTGGTATTTTATTAATCACATCCCAAAACCTTTTTGGTAGATGAATATTTTGAATATCCTTTGCTTTTAAAAATAGTGGGGCAATTTGATTTGGGTGCATTGATGCCAATCCACAAGCGATTTCTGTAACGAGAAATGTTTTATCTGGATGACTTTTAGCATAATTAATAAACTCAGCAACATACTCTCTGATTTCATTAATTTCTAATGTATACTTTATTTGAGCGTCCTTTGTTGGTATGGCATAAGAATTACCTTGTATACCAGTTGGTCGTCTCATTACGGCACCAAAATTTAATGCCATTTTAGCCGCTCCAGCTCCATGAATTCCCGATAAATTCGAACCGAAGACAAAGACTTCATTATCATATACTTCACTAATATTTTCTGGTGTTGTTCTATTTATCATCTTGCTTTAATTTTAATTATTATGTCTAGGATTAATTCATATTGTTCTGGGTCCTCGGCTCTTATCTCCTCAAGATAACCATCTGGTGCTTCTCTGGTGGTTAAATCTTCATTGAATAACAATAATGCACCACAATAAAAACAAATGGTTGTGTCGTCCTTTTCTGGACCATTAGAAGTACCGTCGGTATTTGTTGCACCATCTAATACTTCACCACAGCATGGACAACCACAAATACTTCTATCGTTATGAGTTCTTATACCGTACATTAGTCTTTATATTCAATGATTGGACAAACCTTTTCTTTTTTAGCCTTAATAAAGGACATTAAGATATTTGGTTTTTTCTCTTTTTTTGCCCAGTATTCATCTGGGTTATTTAATCTAAGTTCTTCTTCTTTACGCATACGTTTAACCCATAAAATATCATATATGTAAGCGGTTAAATATATCAACCCCAGTATCGTACCAATTATTAAGACACCACAAGCCATAGCAATTAACCCTTTAATTAATAACGAATCTGTGAAGGTGATATTTATGGTTGGATGACGAAAAATAAACATACCAATTACACCAGATAACACCTGAAAAGAAAACCAAAAAATAGCTCCAAAATAACTATCACCAGGGTCTTTAATCTTACTTTTAGTTAACCCTATAATAAGCCCAGGAATATTAAATGGTATGATTAAAATGGCACAAACTAATGCCCAAAAGTAACTACATAAAGTTTTTGGCATTTCACCATGATAATACTCAGTCATGTAAGCCCTATTATTTTGGATTCCGAAGTTTAATTTAATTAACCAAGTCGACCATGAATTTTTTTTGATTTCCATATAATTATTTTTTAAGTTAAGCAAATATAAGAATAATAAATCAGATAAACAAATAAATTAGTAATGAAATACCAATTCCAATAATAACATCTCTAATAGAAATTTTTCTTTTGTCATTAGATTCATTAGGATTAATCAAAAGTGCACCATGTATCCTTTTACTAGCACTCCCAATCAGCACACTGGTTATCGGCCCGTGCGCTTGTATGCTCTGGCGTAAAGACCCGTTAATTTTATTTAACACAACCTTCTTATCTTTCTTTAATTTTTCAATGGTATCCAAGTTATCCTTCTCATAGTCATCAACAGCTAGAATAATATTATCCACGCTTATTTTTTCAGCTTTTAATTCGGTCTCGATTTTATCAATTAATCTACCCTTTCTGGTTCTAATTTTTATCATTGGCTTCATCTAATGTGACTGGCTTCAAATGCGTCCACCCCATTTCTTTATTTAGGTCAACATTCCACGCCTCTAGTTTTCTAAAAAAACATTCGGTTAGTGTTTCAATATTAGGCTCCAATTGATTCAAGTCATGAAGTTTAAGTGAATCATAAACACTAACCAAAGCATTTGTTAATTCATAATTCTTTTGATAACTCTTTATTAATTTCTTTCTTAATTTTTTCTTTTTCATCTTATATGTTTTTGGTAAAGATAAGTAATTT